>Ga0315915_1005466_pt1 | contig 15844 bp, 8 predicted proteins | sample MpolbnodulesMG_FD_207738 | JGI IMG/M metagenome (GOLD analysis project Ga0315915, IMG submission 207738) | Medicago polymorpha root nodule microbial communities from Los Angeles, California, United States - branched nodules | ecosystem: Host-associated > Plants > Roots > Nodule | place: USA... | reverse complement strand
AAACAAAAAATTTAAGTGTTCTTGCAAATCAAGCATTCAAGGATATAATATGCCTATGTTTATGAAAATTATCCACAGGATTAATAACTCATATTCCCGCTTTTCTGTTGGAGCTTCAAAGAGCAAATTACTAAGGTATTCATTACATTTGCACAAGTTGAGTTCAGAGTAACTTCCAATAAACTTTTGGACTAGTCAAAACCCATGACTCAGGTATCAAGCTATATGGACCGGCCACGCTAAATTATACCCATGTCAAATCCATTCTTCCTTTTATCCCATCTTCCCAAAATGGGTACAAAAGAAAGAAAAATAAATACCGCTAAACTTTCTAGCGTAGCATCATTTAACCGAACAAGTGTGTATTAAGAAAATGGATTGCTACTTACTCGTGAAAAAATATTTGTTTTGAAAAAGCTGTTTTTTTTAAAAGAGGTTATAATAAGCTGTTTTGCATAAATAAGTTGTTTTGAATAAACTGTTTTTGAAAATGAGATCGTAATAAGCTGTTTTGCATAAATAAGTTGTTTCGAATAAGTTTTAAAAATGAGATCGTAATAAGCTGTTTTGCATAAATAAGTTGTTTCGAATAAGTTGTTTTTTAAAAATGAGATCGTAATAAGCTGTTTTGCATAAATATGTTGTTTCGAATAAGTTGTTTTTTAAAAAAGAGATCCTAATAAGTTGTTTTGTATAAATAAGTTGATTCGAATAAGCTGTTTTTTTAAAAGAGATCATAATAAGCTCATTTGCAAAAATTAGCTGTTTTTTTAAAAAATATATTGTAATAAACTGTTTTGCATAGATTAGATGTTTTGAATTTTTTTTTTATAAAAAAAAATTGATCTTAATAAGCTCTTTTGCATAAATAAGCTGTTTTTAAAAAAAAAAATCGTAATAAGTTATTTTGCATAAAAAATTATTCGTTTTGATATTTTATTTTATGAAATTAAAAAAAGTGGGAGAGAGATGATTTAATTAAAAAAAATAGTTGAGTTAAAAAAATAAGGTGATAATAAAAAATATAATTATTTAAATAAAAAAGATTAATATTTTTTGAAGTTATCCGTTGGACTTTTTTTATTTTAAAGAGGTGATCCATTGGATTTTGGAAATAAGGTGGATGAATCAAATCCATCCATAGTTTTAAATGGGTGGATCCAAACCAATCCATTAACAAATTTTTTTGTTTGACGAATGGATTGGATGGATTTTGTAGTGGATGGATATGGATCTCATGGATCATATTGTCACCCCTAATCCTGTCCTCTGCCCTAAAACATTTTCAGCAATATTTATATAAATTAAATTGTTCCATCCTATAGTTGAAGAAGTTGCGTGGCTTCTATCAGAAAAACAAAATGACGATGCGTGGCTACCTTACACTCGGTATATTCCAGTTACTCTTCATATATAATTTTGTATTATCAATCAAAGGCTCCACTTTCATAGAATAAAATTGTGTAACAAAGTATTGGAGACCCCATTAACTCACACATCATTGGTGTGCACAGTCCAGTAAGCAATGAGGAAAGCATGCACTGACAGACTAAATGTGATAACAAATTATTAATTACACCTTGTGTGTAGTAAAGAGACTCTTAAACACAAGCTAGGCCAATTATATTTGGATTCGATCAAAGACAGTTTTTCAATACAAAATTCACGGATAAAGAAAGGTTGCCTATGCATATGGAAAAAGGGGATGACGGTACATTCGAGAGAAATCTATGAAAGAAAATTTAAAACATTTGTTTAAATGTATGGATAGATTCAATAGAATAAAATTTTAATTATTAAGCACCAATAAAAGGTACCTGCTTTATAGGATTCGACTGACCCTGTGAGAGCAAAGTTGTTGCAATGATTGGTTGCCTTTGCGTTGCAACGTTTGTCTAACTTTGGTACCCTTAGATTTCTTGGATGGTGGAAGTGACAAAGTTGTCGTCAGAAATAGCTTGTGTGGCCTCCAATTCCCTGACTTGTTGAACTTCATTATGAACCATGAGTATCACAATATCAACTAGTTGTTAAGAGACTTGTTACACGATGTCATGTATGCTCATGTCAATTTGTTGTTTGACGAATGATGTGGTCATTAGAATTGATTGTTCAGGGCGGCCGACTGGGGCATTCCCAGAGTCACTAGGAGGAGCCGCAAATGTTGACGTTCCCAGAATTTGTGGTGGATTGTTGGTCTATGGGACCTAACCTCTTTGATGCTCAAGCTAGCAGTTGGTTCATCGTGCTAAGACTTCTACCATAACGCAAGCGCATGCGCAAATTTTAATTGTGACCTGACGAACTCAATTTTTCAATGATATTGGTCGTAGTATTCCACCATGTGTGCCAAATTTGTTGTGAAACTTGAAAGTTGGTTGAGTGATCGGTTAATAGTCCTCAATTGTGAATCCCTTTTGCGCTTCAAATAATTACATCAAGGAAGGAACTATGACCCTCGGTTGTGGGTTCTTTAACTATTCTAAAGAGTGTTAAGTACAATGTTGGATTCATTGTGAGCTAATAAACGAAAAAGGCATAAAGTAAGAAGCAAAATAAAGGATAAATTTTGCAAAATTTTTTATTGACTCGTGAGTCGTGGCCTACAAAATATAATATCGATCACCTATTTTCGCGGGTAGTGTAGTGTATAATCTTTTTGCTGTTTAAATTTGTTATTAATTCGTTTGGCGGTAGTGTGTAATCAGCTATTGTCCATGGTTCTCTATAGTAGTTTTTTCTTAGATTTACGGTAAAAGCTTAATAAAATAGATGAGAACTTTCAATTTCACTAATAATAACAGGCTTTCAGCATGAAAGAAAGAAATTAAAACAGCAAAGAACTAGTATCACATGGAATTGGATAGAAACTGTAAATTGAACTCCTTAAACGTTAATGAATCCAAATGAATGTAATAATAACGGATGTGTACATTAATTTGGGTGAAATGGGGAATGACAAAGTCAACCGAAATTTCTTTCTTTTCTCCCATAACTTATCCTGAGAACGTATCTTCATTTGCCAACTAGAAGTCCATGTTGCAAAATACAATTGCAGAATAGCACTGGATCTCCATTGCAATGTTCATGCTAATCGTGCTCCCAAGTGAGGTATGGTGTAAATGACCAAAATAGGTCACAGATTAAAACTTCTACACAGACCTATATTTTAAGGTGCTGAGATGAGAAGACGTGGTGATGATATTCTTCTATTCCCTTTAAGGGATAGTAACTGAAACTGAAAAGAGTGGAATGTGAATGTACAAGATCAATACCGAAAGCTCCAAACACCATCATCTCTTTCGCCACCAATCTGAGATTTTTAACCTTCGGGTTCTATGAATAGAGAGTCTGACCCCTGGAAGCTTGTGTTTGACCTGTCTCCAAAGCATATTAACAGCATCCTCTCTTTTTGGAGGGTAATTGAACTCATAATGATGGGAGATGTTTTTAACCTGCCTCCACATTTCAGTCCACTTCTGTTTTGGAACTTTACGAAGCTGGTCGACCATGTAGCCAGGCTGTAATGCCTCTTTGAAAGAGAAGAACAGAGAGAACTGCGAGTAATCAATCTCGTCCTCAAAAGGGAGTTCAATTTGATCACTCACAATGACTGGAACACAGTGACTCACAATGGCATCAAAAAGGCGACAAGATGATGGTGTGTCTCCTGCTGGATGCAAACAGAACTTTGATGAACGCATTCCTTTAGATGACTGTTGTATCATGAGCAGTAAATAAATGAATACTATAATCATGATCTTAGCAGATAAGAAAGGGGGAACAACAGGAAGAAAAATAAAATAAAATCAGTAGACTATATGACTCCTCTCTCTGCCTCAAGAAAGATAGTAATTGACATTGCCAAAAGGAAGTTTCAGGTTCTCTGCACCCTTGAAATAGAGCAGTTTTTATTCAAGGCATTATACCAATGTTTTTAGTGAGAAATGACAATGAAAAAAAATCTAAAACTGGTACTTTTTAACCAAAAATATTTTTTCTATGCATAGTGAATCTATCCTGCATCTTACCAGCTAAAAATAAAAAAGGAAAAAACCCTTCAAAGATGATTCATTTGACCATAAAGAGCAAAATGCATCTGAACATTCAAATGCTCAGACTCAGAACACATGGGAAAACATTATGTCTAGACTAGAAATGCGCCACACACAACTGTTCAGTCCCTATTATCTAAATTATCCAAAATTATTTCCTCTTTTTAAAGGGATCCTCACCTTTGTCAACTGATAATGAAGAGGAAGAAAAATACTTGTAATATCGATCTTTCAATTTTAGGAAATAATTACCAATAATAGTCTGAGTACAAGAAAAAAAAGTGTCATGAATCAAAGATCAGTTATTTAGCATCATAGCATACCGCTTTTATGTTTTCTCCTGTTGCAACACTTCGCTCATAGTGAACGTCACTATAACCACTCAATATACTCATCAGTTTAGCACGGACAATGCCTTCCTGCAAACATCAGAAACCCCACAAAATCACATTTCATTGAATTTAAGAAGAAAAAAGCTCCTCTAAAGTGATATTGTCTCTAAAATGAGCAAGTATGTATCCACCTTGAATCATGGTGAGTTGAGATCACAACACAATTCAAATTAAATAAAGATGGATACACCCTTAATTGCCAACTTTTAAAGACAAACTTTTGAAGAGTCTTGTCCTTTTAAGAAATTTGCCATTCTTTTATTAACAGTCAGTGAGACATACATCCTTCCTGAAAGTCCTCCCTCGAAAGAAAAGCAGTGTGGAGCGAATCTCATACGGATCTTGAGGTTCATCATCTGTATAGGAATCCACAACATGAACATACGGGGACACCACATCTTTTTTCAAATTAGACATGCCCTTAGGGTAGCGGCCAAAATCCACAACAACTTGAATAGTATCATTCAATTGATTTCGTAGGAACCTAAAGGCATTGGGGTGTGTCATAGGAAATACATGGTCTCTACCTTTAGACCTCTGCCAATATTTGGATTTCTTCAAGAATTCCATCAGATCAACCTAACACCAGAAACACGCCCAATATAACATCAAAAGAGAAACAAAAGAGCTATACAGTTACAGGCGTCAGGTATGAGTAACGACACCCTGCACTTGTTAAAAAATCACAATGCAGGTACGGAAGGATACTACATAAAATCAACTTATAGAACATTGTAAAACAAAAGGCAAACAATCATTCTAATTTCTAATGCATCATAAAGGATAGTTTGATGGGGACTTGGGTATAATGAGGCTCTTAAGTTCCACATCGAGGAGTACAGGATATTTGGTGGAGTACTTAGGTAGCTTGGCTCTTCCCCCTTGACACCAAACTTCTGATACTACTTGATGTGGGTATTAGAATTTGGGTTGGGCCTAACTCAGCCTTACAACACCGGCTTGTAAGGTGAAGACTGCCTCTACTTGTAAACCCATGTTCAGGCCTTGCTCTTTTAATGTGGGACTCTTAACAGTGGGACTTGAGACAATACCCAAGTCTCTATCATAGTTATTGAGCTATTCATGATAAAGGGGGAACTGATTAAAACAACAATGAGACATCCACCCAAAACATTTTGTTAATAATCCCGTAGTAATTTGTAAAGAAACTATTAAATGAAAAATGTTCTAGACTATTACACTAGATCACACAATTTCTTTATATTGATCCATGGAGATCTTGGCTTATCCAAACTACCTTCATTGTCTTCATGTTTCTTGGACTACTAAGGTACTACTTTCCTCATTAAGATTCAATCATTATAAAGATACAAGTTTTCCTTTTTATTTATTTTTGGGAATTCCAACTTTCCTCATAAAGTCTTCAGGAACTCATTCTTTATGAAGAATTCAGCCAACCATTTTCATTTATTAGTTTTTACGAGGATACGACTTTCAGACTTTCGTTCGATTCTTATTTGAAGGAATCCTAATATGACATTCAATATCAATATATGTAGGGGCACGCCCCCTTAGGATACGACACCTATCCCTATAGACCACACTTCAATACCTCCTTATTGACTTAAGTATCAAATTGTCTTTGAGAATATTTCTCATGATTGCCAGCGCTTGGGAATATGAGGACACATTCTACATCCATCCTAAGTAAGGAACATTGGCATAATATTTGTGAGCCTGATTAAGTCCTATTCCCATCATCGTGGTCAACGCAAGGAAGACCGGCAAAAACAACAAGAAGGGCAACATAGCAATAATGACATGAGCCTTTGAGAGACTACATAGTCTGACTTACCGAAGAATCTTTGTCGACGAAGAAAATAATCCTATGAGCAGAGCTCCATCTGATATCATACAGTCTACGTTCATTCACCATTTCTTTAGCCTAATGATCGGCTATATCCATGGATAAATTCCTCATCAAACTTTAAGGGGTTTGAGAACATCAAGAAGAGACTTTCATATTTGTTTTGTGATTAGTAAAAGAAAATTATGTTATATATATAGGGAAAAGTTGTTGAAGTAAATAATACCCTTCAGCATTATATATATTTTTGTTTGAAAAAAGCCCTTCAGCATCATTTTAAACCACAATTTAGTATATTGATCTTTGTTAAGAATTTTAGTTATTACAAAAAGGCAAATGACAAATAGTGGGAACAGAAGTTGCACAAATAATTCAAATAGAACCTCTTAAGGTTCCCACGTAATTTTAAGACAATGTTTTATACTTTTGAGCTATCACAACCCTTTCAGATCCAGAATATTATTCTTATACAATCCTCTTGACATCCTAAAATATAACACCATCAAGAAGGCTAACAGATGGGCCATCACTTCAGTTCAAGGGTTGCACATCATATAGTTCAAATAGTGAGCACAACAATTTCATAACCTAGGCGACACTTAACACCTCTATGGTTTAACATTGACTTTCAGGTATCTGTTATGAGTTGTAACATCAGAATGTGCAACAACTCCATATCAGTAGAGATCTTAGCATAACCAGCTTAAATTTATAATCTCCACGATTCTCATACCATTAGGCATTAACACTCAACTTTCCTCATAAAGGAACAATGGTTGTAAAGATATAGCTTTTCCTCTGTCTTTATTTTACCAGAGATCCAACTCTCCTAATGTTACTTAGGAAAACTTGTTCTCATTCGTAATATGTTTCTACAAAAATACCAGGCAACCACTTTCCCTTGTTACCAAGACGTGACTTTCCTAGTATCCGTATTTGCAGGTATGAAACTTAATATTGATATACATTGGGGCACTTCACTAACCCCTAATTAGCCTAAAAAATTATAGTTCATTTCCAAGTATCCCACCATTACCAACACTCAAACAATGTTTCCAATCGCAGATCATATAAAATAGTGGTTTTGGTTTATACAAATTCCGCTATGCTAAAGTGTTATAGTGCCCTTATAGCAGCTATCTGACAACAATTTCTACTAAATATCGTATCGGGTTTGTTCAAATTCTGCTACACTGTAACCGCTATTTCTACATCACACTAAAATGCATCCACTATCTCAAACACATTGTAACAAAAATCACTAACCTGCAATTTCCGATCAATCTCGGTAGCAGGATCCGTCATAGTATGTCCATGTGTATTAAAACTCAAGGAAGAAAAAAATGGAACAAAAAAAGCATCAGCCAATTCCGGATCCAAAACCCTCACAGCTTCACCATCATCACCATCATGTAAAAGCGATCCCATCATCCAATACTCAACACTATGCTGCTTCTTCAAACCCCAATTCCCCGGCCACCGCGGAAAATCACTAACGGTGACGGGAGACTCCGACGTGTTCCGGCGAGTGATCATTCCGACGTTGAAACGGGGCGGGAGATCGTACATGTAAATACGAAGAGGCGGGTCGGGTTTACATGATGCGGGTTGAAGGGTTGGTGATTGGTAGAAATAAGATCGGATGTCGAGTGTTCCGATGAAAATTGAGTAGGAGATTATGAGAAGGAAGACGAATATGAATGTTAGAATCACTTTTTCGTACATGGTTCTTTTTTTCAAAAGAGTTTTGGGAATGTTGCTATGATAGTGATGATGATGATGATACTGGAGTTTGTGTTAAGAGGGTTTCTTTGCTGTGTAAATGAGCTGCACTGTCATTTTCATTATCATGCTAAACAATAATGTTTCACCTGTACTTAACTCTCTATAATCATTTTTTATAGAAACCGCTGAGGACATGGAGTGCACGATTGCATTTCTCTTTCTTTCTTTTTTTGAAAGGGGTTGCATTTCTCTTTTAGCAGCTCCTCTCTTCCCTTAATTATCAACAAAAGTTTATTTTTAGATTCATTCAAATAATTGATGTGTTAAATCTGTAATACAAACCAAATACCAGTGTATTCTTTATGAGAAATGATAAGTGGACACATAATTATAGACACAAATACAACACCATGGGTAAAATAGTAATTTCGGTGTAAATTAGAGGGGTAATTTGGTGATTCGACCTTGTTCTTTTCTTTTCTATGCCTTTCTACTTCTTCTCTCCCTGCAACTATAAGGTCCTGCATTTTCACCACCACACCGTTCCAACCACCTCCACTGTTCTCGCTAGTCACAACCACTAACGTCCTCACCGCACCCTCCATCCTAACCACCACCATTGTACTCGTCAATCTCCACCACAGTCAGTTTGCCCTTGCCACTGCAACCTTCGTCCTCGTTAATACCATCATCCTCGCCACTACACCATTACGTCGTCCTCAGCGTCGTCGTCATCGATCTCCGATTCGTTCAGATCTGAACAGAACGACAAGTTTGTTTTGGAAGAGGAAAACAGAGAACGACGGTGGTAGACAATGTAACAGCCCGTTTTTCGCTAGATTTATTTTGTTGTTTATTTATATGTGTTTATGTGTACTTATATGTGATTAATTACCTCTGTGTGTATTTTGGGTTAGGATTAGTGGATTTCGGTGTAGAAGGGTATTATAGTCATTTTAGACTCAAGGGTATTTTGGTCCTTTTGTGAGCAAGGGTAAATTAGTAATTTCATGGTGAGGGTTATTTTTAGTGTTTCAAGTGAGAACTATTATGTTTACTAAGTTACTATTCGGTAGTGGTAATTAGTTTTGAACCGGTGATTATTCGATAACTTTTAACTGTTAGTGGATATAGAAACTTTGTGAGTTAGTTTATAAGTGTTGTGAGCTCATTAAGACATTAAGAGGGTTAAGCCCAATTGTGTAGAGACTATATAAGCATTAGTCTTTAAGAAAATTGGGACTCACAATCATTTTATAAAATTTTGAGAAGAGGTAGAGAGAGAAAGAGCAAGAGAAAGGGGCAAGAGGAAGAGAAGAGGGTTGTAGAGAAAAACTTGAAGAACCAAGAGGAGCTAGAGATTCTAGGAGCATAATTGAAGCTTTTGCTAGGATTATTGCTTATTGAGGTAAGGGGGTTAGATTTCATTCATAATCTCTTAGTTGTAGCTTCTTCCCTAATTCTATGCATAAGTGCTTATTTGAATAAGTGACTATTATGAACTTACTTGTTGAAATTCGTGCTCTAGTTTTAGTGATATGTTTGGGTATGTTAATTTGTTGATAATTGAATTGTTGATGATGAATTTGCATGTTCATGATATATATATATATATGGATACTTGATGAATTATGCTCAATTGATGAATTATGACATGATGTTGTTGAACTGTGATTGAATACATGATTATAAGTTGTGGTTGTTGTTGATTGTTATTGATAATCTCATATCATAGTTTGGGCATGAATTATGATTGAAGTTGTTGTAGTTGAATTGAGTTGTGGAGAAGAATTGAATTTTGGTTGTTGTTGAAAACTTGTTGTTTTGAGAAAATAGCTTTTAAACTATTTTATAACTTATTCAATTGTCGCAAAACGAGTGTAATCGATGTGTTAGAGCCCTGGGTCATGCCTTGGATCATTTTTAATGAATGGGGGACTTAACCCTTCGATTTTTGAGCTAAAATGGCAAAGACTCGAGGCCGAAACACACGAAAATGCGCGTTTACGGAGCGTTGCGCCTGAGCAAGGGCGCTAGGCGCCCACTTACAGAGAGCTAGCGATAGGCACTGCACCTCTGGCGCCAGGCGCCCAGGACAGGACAACGGGAACGTTGTTCCGTGTCTGGGTGCTTGGGGGCAGTCGCGTAGGGGTCCTATGTGATCGTTTTGAAGTGTTCCTTTGCTGTTTTCACTTACTTTTCTACTGGAACAAACTTGGCTTTGTTGAAACTTGGATTTTCTAAATGGCTTGAAACTTGTATTTGTGTCGTTTCGGTTTTTCGAAAAATAATCTTTTGTGAACTAAGAAGATTACAAGCTTGGTCTACAGTTCATATGGACTTAAACAAGGCTTGTAAAATTGGTACAATGGCTTAATCATGCCAAACTTGATTTTCGGGTGGGATTATGGAATATATAAACTTGGGATTTTCTCATACGAACTTAGGCTAATCTTTGAACTAAATGCTTGATAGTTCGTAAGTGGCCTATGTTCATACTTATATGATTGATTAAGATCGAGTTGTAGGTTTTCAAACTTGAACAAGTTACTTTGCTTTGAAAAGTATCAATGTTGGTCGTTTTGCTACTGGATACGGACTTTGTCGAAAATGGTTCTTTAAAAGCCAATTACCTTATAAACCTTTCGTGAATAGCTTTATATGATTGAATGAAGATATGTGAATGATTGTTAGGTGTTGAATATGATGTTTATCATAAAGTGTTGTATTTTCTCCTTTGCTTGAAAATGTGAGAAAGTGTATGGAGTTGTTGAGCTATATTATATAGTTGATGTTGATTAATGTATATATATACATTGATGTTGATGATTGTTGATAATCATGATGACAATGTGATGATGACTCTTAATTGAATTGTGACATGATTGATTGTGTAGACGTAAATACTTGATAATGCAACTGTTGATGAAGTCGATCAATATAGATGAAGGTTATCCTTTATATTGTTGTTGAATATTTATGAGGTGATTTTGCATTGTCGAGTCTTTACTTGTATGTCCATGCATCATAGTCATGTTGAGTCTTGATGTTGTAAAGGAGGGTTACTCTTTTACTTTGGTGATAATGTAAGACGGGTGTGAAATCTTGCATATGATGTTTTTGTTGCATCATGGGTGACGACCTTGAGGTGATTTGGTACCACATGCATTTAGCAGAGTCTAGAACATTGCATGCATTTGAATAGTTGATGAGTCGTGTCGTAATTGAATATGTGACTTGTTGAATTTGTGCATTGGTGAAATTTAGTAAATGTTCTGATTGTGTGGATTGGTGTATATGTACATTGGTGGATTTTGTTGATGGTTGTGAATGATTGAACTATGCTCTAATTGCATGTTTTACTTGCTTGTGCTTATACACTTGGTGAATCTATTTGATGATAATTATTTTGGTAATAGTAATGAGGTGAGAATTGTATGAGTATATACATATGATGTGGTGATTTATTTGATAATGATGATTGCTTGCTTATAACTTTGAAATGATGAATTGTACCTGTTGAGTTAAATATGCTAAATGAGGAATAAGGTGAGTAATCATTTCATTGATTGATGTTGATAAATGATGAGATTATGTCGATGACTTGATTAGAGATTAAATATGCTTGCTATGCTATGTTAGTAATGTGCTAGCTTGAGGTGTAAAGAATGGGGGATAATAATCATGTGATGTTGGTATTCTAGGAAGGATGAGTATTTATATGTAATATGTATGAATCCTTGAATGCTTATGTTTTCATATGTTGATTATGATTGATGTGAAGCTTACCCCCAGTGTTTTGACCGCCTACCTGTTTGTATGAATGGGTAGACGAAGTGCATGACTAGTTTGCTTTCGGTGAGTTGTTTGGTGATTGCTTGGATAGCGGGAGCTAATCTCCGTTATCAGTTCTTTAGAGTCTTAGATTAGGCTCTGAATAGGTGTCGGTTTTATGATATTCTGAACTTATTTATGTTATAGAGATTTTACCCATCTGTCGGATTTTGGAGATTTTATTTATGGATGTATGTTGATCTTATGACATGTATATTTTGGAGATGTATGACTTTTATCCGCTGGACTGTTGAGGAATTCTAGATATGCATGTTGTTTGAATTTTTGTGTGAAAACGTAACGTTTATTTCTTGAATATATGTTTTATTCGCGTGTTTTATCGCTTTAATAGAAATAGGGCGTTACAGACAATGGTTACCGGTGACCGGAGATTTGCAGAGAGGGAGAAAGTGTGTAACGGTGGTGGTGGAGATGAGAGAAACAAGCAACACAGCCGCACAGGAGCGAAAGAAGACTGACAGAGTAAAGACTGAAACAAAAAGTAAAACCAAAAAAATAAAAATAAAAAAGGAAAAATACTGTAGAGAAGCATACATTGTCTGTATTGTGTTTTGGTTTTTTTGTGTCTTGTTATCATTGCTCATTCGTTATTTACGGACCAAATAAATTGGTTACTTGATAAATATATAATCAGTAGGGTTAATAGTGTTTTACCCCCTGTAAAAAAAAATTGATTCCATCCTTGTAAAATAAAGATTCTTCAGAAATAGACCCTGACCCATGTGACTCGTCAGATTTGCTAAGGTGGCGTTGATGTGGCATGTTAATTCAGCATTTTTTGATTACGTGGCGCTGTTATTGTGTAATTAATTTTGTTTTTCATTTTTTTTATTAAATTGGATTAAATAAATTAATTAAAAAATCATTAAAAAATTTTTTTTATAAGATCTTCATCATCATCAAGAACATCTTCATCCTTTTAAAATTAATTTTCTTCTTTATTCTTAAATCAACAAACTCAATCTCTCCTTCAACATCAACAACACTTCCTTTTCTCTTAACATAAGAACAAGAGCAACAACATAGGAACTACAACACAAACAACATCATCACAACACCACGAATCTTCATCAAAACATTTTTCAAATCTAGATCGAAAATTTATTTGATTTGTTTATTCTGTATGAATCTGTACCTTCCTAGTGAATGAATTTTCTAGTAATAATCGAATCAGAGACAAACACAACAACAATTAAAGTTCTAAAAAAAACACTATCGATTATGGAGGAGGGAAAAATTGAGAGAGAGAAATCGCTGTAGCATGAGAGAGAGCTGAAATCCATTAATCATTTTCTTCTTCACTCAAACACAACAACAATCATCAGTTCTTTTCCACTCTCCAAATCCCTAACCCTTTCTAATTTCAACAAAAAAAAATCCTCAAACCCATACAAAACAACAATTCCTTCTATTTCCTTCTCCCTCTATTCCCAATTGTGAACCAAATCCAACAACACGGTAACGCAACTTCATCTTCACCCAAATTTTTCATCATCTTCAAACTCGCAAAATTTTGGATTTTAGGGGTTTCAGAAAAATCTGTGATTTTTCAATTAGGGAGAAGAAAATATTGACGATTAAATTTGGGAGAGTTAGAGGAACAGAAGAGAGAAAAAAAGAAGATAATGAAAATTCTGGAAAATAAAAAAAGAAGAGAGAAGAAATTCACGAGAGAGATGAAAAAAAATGAGTTTTTAATTAATTTATTTAATTCAATTTAATCAAAAAATGAAAAACATGAAGTAGCAATAAACGTCACAAGAAACGGGGGTTTGAATTGTGACCCTTTTAAAAATTATTCCTGCAACTTAAATAAGTATATATGCTCAAGAGAATATTTGGTTAGTGTGAGTGGTAATAAAATATTAATATTAGGACCAGAGAACTCTGGATAATAAAATAAATAAAAGGACCAGAAAGTTTTGGAATAAAAGACTGAAAAAAATAAAGCAATAAAGGACCAGAAAACTCTGGATATATAACTGAAATAAATAAAGCAGTAAAGAACCAGAAAACTCTGGATATATAACTGAAATAAATAAAGCGATAAAGGACCAGAACACTCTGGAAATATTAAAAATAAAATAGTTAGTTAATAAATATGACCAGAAGGTTCTGGATAATTATTAAGTAGTAGGTTAATAATTTAATTTTAGTTTAAGGACCAGAGCACTCTGGAAAATTAATATAGTTAGTTGTAGGTTAAATGTGACGGCCAGAAATTAAGAGATGAGAGAAGAGAGAGAACACAAGAGATTTATCCTGGTTCGCCTAACCGACTACGTCCAGTCCCCACACTACGTGTGAGATTATCCACTATAGTATCATGCTATCAGAAACTTCTGAATAACACTATAATATGTTGATCACACCATATCAATCTGATTACAGTCTGTATTATCAACCTCAACAGGCTTCTACGATTCTTGATCACACAAGAAAAGTTCTATCTCAAACTATTAAGCCTAATAGACTTGAGATCTAGTTGCACTTTGTATGGTGGTGAGTGTTGGTTGAATATGGTATCTCACTTGGAGATTTTAAATGGTATCTCTCTTGGAGATTTCTAAAGGTATCTCACTTGGAGATTTCAAAATAATATCTCAAAGAGATATTTTAAATAATATCCCAACTTGGAGATATTATCAATACAAACTTATATGATATCTTAAATACAAGAGATGAAAGATATTTGCTTTGTTGTTGTAGTTGAAGAGCTTTTGAATATTTTTGATTGATATTCACGTGAGAGAGAGATTTTGATTTTGCTTTGGAAGATTATGTAGTCTTGTTGTAAGCTCTTACCAAAAGATGTGGAGATGTGCTTGTATTTATAGAAGTTTATGTCTTGAAGCTTCACAGACAAAGACAGCTGTGGTGTCCTAAAGAAAAACAGCCCATGTGCTTATGTCCTTCGTGCTTGGTGCGCAAGAGTGTAAAACAAAGAGGCCTTTGTGAGTTGCAGAACCTTCTTCAGAACATTCTTGTGTTTCAGCTGTTGTGGAAAGTGCATATGCGTGACTTGTAGACAACTGTGATATGGTGGCAATTGGGATGTCATCCTTATCTTGTTGTAAGCTTCAACGAACATTCTCAAGAACGTTCTTCTTGTGTAAACTTGGATTTATTTTTCTTCTTTCTTTTAAGACTCACTTGAAATGTACATGATCATACAACTGTTTGGCTTGTACGAAAAAACAGCCCATGTGCTCTTGCTTTGTTGCTTGATGCACAAGTGTTGCAAAAAATGTGTTATTCCAAGTGAAGAATGTTCTGAAGAACATTGTCTTCTTTCTAGCCATTTGAGACAGCCCACGTGAGGTTGTAGTACAGTTGTGCTTGAGTTGTAATTGGCTGTGATGGTGTGACGTCATCCTTATCCATTTGTAGTTTCACCAGAATGTTCTCAAGAACATTCTTTCTTTGTAAAACAATTTTTTCTTCTTTCTTTAAGGCACGCGCTTTTCCAATTCCTTTTTAAATGCAAAGACCTCTATGTAATCATATGAAATTCTTTCCATTTATGTCCTTTATCCAAAGTACCTTATTTTGGCGAGACATAAAGAATATTTTGCTTCTTGAATTTATTCCAAAAAGTCCAATTATGTCCTTTTGCTTATTTGCTTTGATAAAGACATTTTTAACTTGTCTTGTGAGCATAGAACCTTCTTTCTTATGTTAAGAACATTCTCATGAAACATTTCTCACAAAATTCATTAGTAGATAACAAGTTAAAAAACAAGTATTAAATGTTTGTAATCTTTAAAACATCAAATAAGGATTTTGTCCTCAACAAAACAAAATTAATTACCCAGTCATAGTGCCACGTAATCAAAAAGTGCTAAGTCAACGTGCCACATCAATGCCACCTCAGCGAATCTGATGAGTCACATGGGTCAGAGTCTATTTCTAAAGAATCTTTATTTTACGAAGACGGAATCTAATTTTTTTTTACAGGGGACAAAACCAAAAGTGACATATATTACCGG
>Ga0315915_1005464_pt1 | contig 15847 bp, 16 predicted proteins | sample MpolbnodulesMG_FD_207738 | JGI IMG/M metagenome (GOLD analysis project Ga0315915, IMG submission 207738) | Medicago polymorpha root nodule microbial communities from Los Angeles, California, United States - branched nodules | ecosystem: Host-associated > Plants > Roots > Nodule | place: USA... | reverse complement strand
CTCCATTCAATTTTCTGTCGACATTGATCTATGGTATGTGATTTTGAAACCTATTCCATTTTTTAAAAGTCTCTTTGAATTTGGCTAATGTAGATAATGTATATTTTTTTTCAATTGTTAATATATTGTTTTTTGTGGTTATATATTTTCGAAGAAATATTTATTTATTGTAACATATATTAGCACATAAGACCCGTGCGTTGCACGGGTCGGCGGTCTAGTTATAATTAAAAGTAAATAAGTTTAAGGAAAGAATGTAAATCATATTACTTCCTTAGAAAATGATGTGGGTGATAGAATTTCCAATGAACAAGGGTAACAACTAGGTTGTGTAGGATGAAGATAATATTTTTCTAACCAGTCATTTTCAAGTCCATGAGTTTAAGGAACCCGTGTTCTCAATGTATCCACATAAATGCCCTAGTCCGGATGATTTTAATCCGTGATTTTTTCAACATTTTTGACCGGTCCGTAGTTCTGAAATTTTCCAGGAATGTTGTCAGTGGTTAAATAATAATCAGTTTCCACCGTCACTAGATTTCGCAAACATTGCTTTGATCCTTAAAGGTAATGAACATAAATCGATGAAGGATTGAAGACCCATAGCCTTATGCAATGTTCTATACAAGTTGTTGACGAAGGTACTTGCTATTAGGCTCAAAACTATTTTACATAAATGCACTTATGAGAACCAATAAGTGTATATCCATGGGCATTCCATTCTTGATAATGCCATGATTGCTCTAAAACTAGATATTGGCAAGACTTACAACATAATAGACTGGATATATCTTAAGAAAGTTATGTTTAAGATGGGGCTTGCTAGTCAATGGGTCTAGTGGATTATGATGTGTGTGGAGATCGTCGATTATTCTGTTTTTGTTAATAATGATGTGGCGGGGACTATTCTTCCTGGTCGGGGGTTGTGACAGGGTGATCCATTGTCACCATACTTCTTTATTCTTTGTGCTAAAGGTCTTTCCGCTCTCATTCGGAGAGCTGAATGACGAGGAGATCCACACGACACTACCATTTGCACTAATGCTCCTGTTATTTCTCACCTTTTGTTTGCAGATGATCGTTTTTTAATTTTTTAGGGCAAAAGAACGGGCAACACAAGTAATGAAGAATATTCTTCAAACCTATGCGCTAGCATCAGGGAAGACTATTAGTCTTCCTAAATCTGAAGTCTTCTTTAGCAAAATTGTTCTCACTCCTATGAAGGACGCCATCAGCAATATTCTTGGAGTCATAGTAATTATGGGGACCTGCAAGTATCCTGGACTCCCATCTATGGTGGGTTGGACTAAAGAAGCAACTTTTGGATTTATCAAGGATCGAATTTGGCATAAAATCAATAGTTAGAGCAACAAATATTTATCTAAAGTTGGAAGAGAGGTTATGATTAAATCGTTTCTCCAATCTATCCCAACTTATATTATGATCATATTTCTGCTTCCTCCTAAGCTTATTGATACTATAGAAAAAATGATTAATGCGTTATGGTGGGGTCATGGAGGTAACATGAGGTGTGGGATGCACGATGTCATGGAAAAAACGGTTTGTTCATAAAAACTTCAGTGGTATGGGTTTCAAGGACCTAACTTCTTTTAATGTGGCGATGTTAGATAAAAAGGTTGGAGGGTCCAAACTGATTCATCTAGTCTTGTTACTCAACTATTTAAGGCACGTTATTTCCCTAATAATGACTTCATTGGGTCAAGAATTGGGCATAATCCAAGTTATGTGTGGCAAAGTATATTTAGTGCTAAAATTATGGTGAAACAGGGTGCGAGATGATGAATACGTTCAAGAGCTAATCTATCTCTTCTAGGTTCACCGTGGCTCAAAAATGGAAAGTCCTTGTCAACAGACACTTCAATCTACAAAGTCTTGGAAAAGCACCACTCATTTATAATCTCTTTGATGTCAATACTGCTCACTTGATTCATAGTACTCCACTTCAACCTCTAATAACAAATGATAAATTGATTTGGAAAGAGGAGAAGAGCGAAAATTATTGGGTTCATAGTGCTTATCAAATCTGTGTGAATGAAATTGTTGGCAATTCTCATCCTCATGTACCTAATCGATGGAAATTAATTTGGAAGTTAAAGGTACCTCCTAAAGTCAAGAATATTACTTTGCGTGTGTGTCGAGGAATGTTTTCAACATGTGCTCGCCTTAGTAGTAGAGGAGTGTCATGCCTAATTGATTGTGTTTCTTGTGATAACAATTACGAGGACAAAATCCATGTTATTGTAGAATGTCCTAAAGTTTTTCAGGCATGGTGTAATGTGAATCTCTCGGATACATAAACAAGATTTTGCGTCAAGACTATAACATCAATGCACTTATTTTTACTCTTTTACAACAACTTTCTTCTGCCCAAAGTGAATTTCTTGTTACGATAATGTGGAGTTTATGGAAAAGTCGTAATCTGAAATTTTGGCAGCATCATATTGTATTAAGCTCCCAAGTTATTTAGCGTGCAACTCACTTATTAGATGATTGGAGAGTGGCTCAATGTATTAGACCCTGTAGTGCGAGAAGGAAAAACACGGTGCAACATGTCTCCACAAGTTAAGATGACCAGAAATGGAAAAAGTCGACAGCTGGCAGGTATAAATGTATTGTTGAAGCATCCTTTTCTTCATCGCTCAATAGGTATTTTAAAATTTCTATCAAGACATTACACTTACCTTAGTAGTGTCTCTAGAAATTAAAGGAGATTGTTCATATGTCTTAGTTCAACCGATAAAAGTATTGAAATAATTACACGTCGTTATCAGATTCGAACTTTAACTCATCTAATTGTGTCTGAGTCTGAATTTTTAATAATTATTATTATTTCGTCTATTAAAAAAGGAAATTACTAATACCAATCACTTCTATCAAGTATCTTCATTTAATTATGCTACAAGTCATCAAACTCTATGATATTCACCAAGTCATCATACACATTTTCAAAGTACACCTTCCACAAATATGAGCATTTCGGTGTACACCTTCCGCTTATATATTTTAGTGTTTTTATTTTCTTTTCAAAATTATACCAAAAGCTCTTTTAAGTTATTTAATTGTAATAAATTGGTTTTTAATTTTTTTACCACTTAGGTCCTTTAAGTTAATTAATTGTAACAAGTTTGTCCTTTAAGTATTTTTCGTACCAGTTACATCATTTAACCTATTTAATTGTAACTTTCAGGTCTAGAATAACTTACATTTTCAAGATATGAAATTTCAAAATTGTTGCGTTTAAATAACTTAAAAGACTTAACTGGTATGAAAAAAACTTAAAGGACCAATTTATTATAATTAATTAATTTAAAGGACATAAGTGGTAGAGCTGACAATTGGGCAAGCTCAGACCAACCCACCTCTGCCCGGTGGGCCAACTCATATAAAGGGGCCAAAGAGGGTCGACCCACTTGATTCGTGGGCTACATAAATTGAGCCCGACCTAATTAATAGTGGACTACATGGCCTGATGGGCCAGCCCAATTCGTATTTAAAAAATGTATTTTTTTTATAAAAAAATGCAATGAACAAATGGTATAAAAAAACATAAAAAACAAATTTATTACAATTGAATAATTTAAAGGACATCTGGTATAATTTAACATCTTTTTATCAAAAAGTAAGATCATTTCTTCTTTTATTTATTAGTTTTGAATTTGGGAAATAAGTGTGTGTCTGTATATAGTAGTATGTCTGGTTTCTATGCTATTAATTATAATTATTTCTCTTTAAGAAACATCTCGATCTCCTTAAGAAAAACAAGATCTACTTTCTCTTTTACTTTGGGTTAAATATGTTCATGGTCCCTATAAAATTGGGAATTTTTAAGTTTAGTACTTACTTAATTTTAATAGGTTTTTTAGTCCTTACAAAACAAATTACTTCTAATTTTAGTCCCTGTTACAACAAAGTTTGTTTAATTACCCTTAAACTCTTAAATTTTTGAACGGTTTTTTTTAGACAAGTTTAGAACACTATGAAAGGTTTATTTGCTAAAATTTAGAATTTTTTAACATGAAACAAATTAAATATGAATTTTTTAAAACGGCAAAAGTTAAAGATAAAACTAACAAAATCTGGACGTTGAAATCAAATTTTGCGACAATTTTTTGCAGAGGAACTTTTACTAATGTTCCTAACATGTCTTCAAAAAATTGTTCAAAAACTCATGATTTTAAGCATAAATTAATCAACTTTGAATTGATGAGGGGCTAGCACTGGGTGCAGAATTTTTTTTAGAGACTAAAAGAACTATTAAAATTAAGTAAGGACTAAATATAAAATGTCCCGATTTTATAAGGACCAAAACCATATTTAACCCTTTATTTTTTAGAATGAGATCCATACTCTCTTTTATATCATCTATGAATACACTTTTGTTGGACTTGGTTACACATGATACTATTATTTGGGATGATAATACAACAAGTGAATACAATGTGAGAGATGGTTATAATTTTATAAATATGATGGAAAATTGAATCAAATATGGATGGAAACTTAGAGTCCCTCCTCTTGGGAAACTTTTTTTAGGAAGTTAAGCAAAGATTCTATCCCAACTAGAGAGCATCTATCTATCCATGATGTTGAATGTCCTACGATTTTTTTACGGTGTTTCTAAATTTGGGTTAAAAATTAAACTTAAAAACAACAAAAAAAGGTAACGTAAAATGAGGTTAAATTGTTTTTTTACATGTTTTTAAAACATTTTTAAAATGACCTCACACCACCTTTAAGTGACAATAACAACCACCACTAATCTCCGATCACCGCCAACCACCAATCTCTAACCACCATTGATACCAACTTTGACAGTTGCAGCCAACTCTGAGTGGTGATCATCACTCTAAAAACCCATATGCGAATTGGAGGTTTTGGCCCTTTTAAAATAAAATCGAAAACATGACATAAATTTGATGAAATGAGTCTTTGTTTAAACCTATGCAAAAGTGATTTCAAGAATGCGTTAGAAGTAAGTTTTGTTTGTTAAGATTTTATGTAACTCATAAGTTTTTTCATTTGGTTGTATGTTTACTAATCGTACCTGATCAGAAGGTAACTACTAGTACTTTTTTAATGTGGCGGTTGCTGGTGGTGGAAATGCGTCGGTTTGAGTACTGGAACGGCGGGGGGTGTCTAACTGCAGATACTCCAACGCTCAAGTCAGTAGAGGTCATAAATGGGGGTTTAGAAGTGAGAGAGATTCAACCTTGGGGTCTGTGAGGAGTCCCCTTAATATAGAGGTGGGTGAATGCAGAGCCTTCGTAATGGCACACGTGTGCCCGACGGTTACGAAACCGTGGGAAGTGTAACAGCCAGGGAGAGATTCGCTGGAACTTGGATAAAGGGACGTTACAGTTCGTTTGAACTGGTCTCAGTTGTTTTGTGCACCCCCTTGCGTGGAAGGGGTGTGTTGCGAGTAAACTGCTAAATGTAGCATTTGGCCTTGATTTGTTATTGGACTTAAGCAATTGAGTCTAGGTCTCTGATCAATCCAGAACATTTACAAATATAATTTTTATTATGATAAATTAGTTATAACTACGACTTTTTCTAAAATCAATTTGCAATTCCTTGTCAAAAATAAAATTTAATATTTAATTCTTCTTTTGACTAGGGATATTGGGTCTTTGTAAATTTCACCAAAACAAAATATTGAGACTTTGTAAATTATATTTTTAGAAACATATAATTGGTCAAATACCTAAAAGTCAAAAGTTGAATATTGTCTGCTAGGAAATAATATTTTATATTTTCTTTAATTTTAATAATCATGTAAACAGTACTAAATATCATTATTTCTGATTAAACATTTCCTATATATATTGTAATATTTTTCTCCACATTTCACTTCACAAGTATATAGTACGGTGCTTCTTATAGAATATGAAGGGTTTATATGTTCTTTTCATGCTTGTTATTGCTTCACGCAGCGTGTGTTCTAGAATAACGCCTAATACAGGTTCTACCTTTGATGTTCTTACATATGGTGCCATCGGGGATGGCCAAACTGATGATTCAAATGTATGTTTGAACTAATTTCGCACACACACGCACTATATTTCTCATGTAACTATATATTTCTCAAATTTAACACTATTTTAAATTGTATATTTGACATTTTACTATAGGCTTTTTTAAAAGCATTTAGAGATGCATGTGGTACAACTGAGGGCACCCCAACAATGACCATACCCGAAGGAAAAACATTCTTGTTGCAACCTTTGGTGTTCAAAGGTCCATGCAAATCAACAAACATTATAGTTGAGGTAAATTAGTCAATCATATTTACTTTCTCATGAGATTTATTAGTGCTTCTAATTTAAATGGGTCGCATTTTTACATGATTTTTTTCTTCAAAGTAACTTAATTTCTCTATTTCAAAATAACACGTTTAATCTTTTTTAGAATAATGAGAAAAATAATTCCTTCAAAAAAAATTAATGAGAAAAATAATAAGTAATTTAATGAGAGGAAATCATTTTATTTATAGCATTTTTTTCTTCCAAAGATCGTATCGTTTTCAATATTCTATTTTTTATTTATAATAAATAAGATATTACTCATTTCCAGCATTATGAAAATTAAATTTATTATTTTACTAAAATCTTAAAATTTCATGATTTAATATATAAATATTGGTGTTAAAACATTTTTTAAGATGAATATGTTTGATATTTTTAGCACTTATTCCCCTAACGGACAAACTTTTTTGTTTCAATGTACTACAACGTTAAGGATGGAAATTCATAGTTGAGAAACTTTTTTGTCAGCTTAAAGGAAATATCACTGCCCCAAAAGACATTGAAAGTTGGAAATTCATAGTTGAGAAACAAAGGAAAATATGGATCCAATTCTCAAAAATAAGTGGCCTTGTTGTCAACGGAGAAGGAAACGTTGATGGCCAAGGTTCTCCATGGTGGGACAAGTTTGGTGGTAAAGGTCAAGAAAAGTTTAGGCCAACTGTAAGTTGATAAACATGATAGTCAACTATTGAATTTGATATCTTATTTTAATTACATTAAAATATTTAAGTATAACATTAATTACTTAATAATATGCAGGCTCTTCGATTCCTTGATTGTCAAGCTCTAACACTTAGCAACTTGAATCACATGAATAGTCCGAAGAATCATATAAGTGTAGATTCATGCAAAAACGCTTCCATCTCCAATCTTCATGTAACTGCACCACCAACTAGTCCAAACACTGATGGAATTGATATCTCAGAATCAACCAACATCGCCATTATGAATTCAACCATCGAAACTGGTCATTATAATACATAACCTCAACTCTACATTTCGTGATGATCACTATTAATATTTACTCCACTGTCTAATTTTAATTAATCTCATTTAGTAAAACAATTTTATTTTGATTATTAATTTCGAATATAAATGTATTATATTATATTCTTGACAATATATTATCAATGTTCTTTATTTTTTATCAATGTAAGATTGATCATAAAGTTATAATTAAAAATGGATTACGTTAATTTTGTTTGATTTTCATCTCAATTTTCTTTAATTATTTTTCATTAACTTGTAGGTGACGATTGCATCGCCATTAACAATGGCTCAAGTGTCATCACCATAATCGGTATTTTTTGTGGACCAGGCCACGGGATCAGGTTAGTTAAGATAAATAATATTTTGAGTTTAATAATTTTTACATTATGTGTGTGTGTTATAGTTCAATTATTATTGAAACTCATTGGGATTGGTGAATCCAGTGTTGGTAGCCTCGGAAAAGATAATTCATATGCTACGGTAGAAGATGTACATGTTCAAAATTGCACATTCACCAGAACTTCAAATGGAGGTAGAATCAAGACATTTAAGGTAAGGATAGATGAAATCAGGTTGATCACATAGATGGATGCAGTGATTAAATAATATAATATTGAAAGTCTAATATTATATATGTGATATGATATAAAAAATGTTTAAAAATGATAGAGTTATTTGTCTTATAAATGATTTGTAGAGTTGAGTTAGAACCAAATTAAAAATAGTTCTAAGAATAGTATACATGTTTTGTTGTTTGAATTAGGGAGGATCTGGATATGCGAAGAACATTACATACGAGAATATTATTCTTAATGAAGTCAAGAATCCAGTGATTATTGACCAAGCGTATGTACCTTACGCAGACAGTGCCGTGGAAATTAGTGATGTTACTTACAGCAACATACGTGGAACCTCAGTTGGTGAATATGCAATCGAACTTAAATGTGAACTCAACATCGGTTGCACCAACATTGTTCTCGATCATATTAACATAACACGTGCCGATGGAGGGAAAGCAGGTGTAGTTTGCGTTGGTGGACATGGAAATTCCTCTTCATGTAATCCAGTCGTCCCGTGTCTTACAAACATTAGTGTTATTTGGTACTAGGTTACATTGTGAAAAAGCAATCAAGCAAAAAACATTCAATTGTTTTCATTCTTGTTTTTATCGAAAATAAACAAGGTCAATCTTGTAGTAGTCTTTACTAATTAATAATAATTCAAGTTTATATTAATTTATAATAATTTTTTTTTTTGCTAAGCCAAGAGATTGGACAGACATCAGGGGGAAGCAACGACATCCCAACTAGGTTGGCACCCCGCAGAACACCCATCCTATGTCGTCAATCTCAGATAAAATTTTATTAAAAAAGGGGGAAAAAGTACATGAGGGGGGACTAGGCCAAAACCCTCAAAAAACAAAGCAGAAACAGAAAAGGAACATAAAACTGAAAGAAAACAGCAGACATAAAAAGAAACATCTGTCTACGGGAACCTAGGACGAGGGAACCCTCTCTGGTCCAAGAAAGTCTGAAGAGTCTGAGGCAACACCGATAACCAAACATTGCCTTGTATCGAACGACAAGTCTGCACAGGTTCCCTAAAGATGGAACCTGTGCAAGTGATATCATTGGCCCCGCCAAAAAACGATTTTGGTGTCAGAAGTGCCGAAACCACGAACATTCCAAGATAGTTCATTGGTCACCTGAATTTGATCCTCCCTGAGAGCGGGTTTTATATGGCGGTGGCTTGCCAATCTGAAGCTGCTTTCTAACTTGTTGCTTTTGTTTCTTAGAAAGAACCGGAGTGAAAGGTAACTCTGCGTTGGCTTTGTCATATTCACGAACACGAATCCAAAGATCCAAGTCATGTTGAACATTCGGATTGCTATGTGATTCAAAAACAGTCAAAATTCTATCTCCATTTTCATTAGTCCCTGTATGCTCAACCGTGTAATTGGCATTCTGAGCAATACGCTCCATCTCTAAAAAAGTGGCAGTGTCGTCCGGGATGGATCTGACAACAAGACTTTGAAAAAACAAAACTTCAAAAATTGGAAGTTCACATTTTTTTTCTTCCTGACATACTATAAGTTTGACTGTAGGAATGGCCGAATAGGACCCCGTCTAGTACCACGAGTATCTCGATGTTTTGGCTTCCACGGACTTCTAATTATTAATTAAAGTCTGTCATCATTACATTCAATTCACTAATTCTTAAAGTTCAATCGCAGACATCGATACCTGGATGTTTATCTTCAATTAACTTGAAGGTTATCAAAAAATTGGCTGGCAATTTCATGGTCCACCATGAAGATAATATCGATTGGTTTGTTAAAAGCTGCAATGATACAAAATTGTCAAAGACCCTCTTCTTTTTTGTTCTATTGCAGTCTCTTGTGCTCATAAAACCAAAAGGTTTGTTTTCTTTGTCATTCTGAATCCCCCATTTTTTCTCAAATAGTACATAATGACACAAACAAACGGATTAGTTAGGTCATATTTGTTTTAAAAACGGGGTTAGAGAATGATGAATGCTGACTTACTATTTTAATCAAAGGTGATAATGACTTTTTGAAAGTGTGTTTCCTATTCTGAAGGCTGAGTGGGAATCTTCAGTGAATGCTGGTGATGTTCTTTTGGACGAGGTACGGGGATTTGCTCTCATATGATTGCTTTTATTTCTCTCATTTTTTCACTTTTTGGTGAAAAAATAACCTTTTTTGTTTGTTATGGAATTGTTTGTAGTTCAATTCTGAAGTGTTAGACTTAAACTCGGACTGTAGTGCATTCTTTGATCAGCTTTTGTATGCCAAACTCGGACCTCTAAATGCAAAAGTTATGGCTTGCATATTTTGGAGGCTGATTAAAGCACTAGCGTCAGAAAAATCTTCAGGCAATCTACTGGTTAGTAATTCCTTATTTGTTTGGAATTCAATATTGTCTTATTGGAGTTGTCGCAAATATAGTCAGTACGTAGTTAGCTATGTACCTAGGTAATGTCATAATGCACTTAGGAATCAGCAATATCAAATGTAAACTATGTTTATGTTTATGTTTATTTATGTTTATTGCTAAAAGTGAATAAGTAGAGGAAATTTCTCATATATCCTCTTATGTTCTTCAAATGTTGTTAGCCTCCCTCTGTGCACTGTTTGTTGCCTAGTTGGATGAATGAACCTTTTGCAATATGCAGGATGATAGCAAGATAAAGGATCTGTTTGTATTTTTCGCTTTGTCAAAGTTCAGAAATGCTTTCCGTGAACACCTCCATTTCTTAGCAGCACAGTTCAGATCTGCCCACCTATTATCTAAGTTTTTTACAGACGAAGGTACACTGTACTGTTTCCCTGTTGCTTGATGTACCATATCTTAAATGGGACATGTTCCATGTACTGAGAATTTCATACTTTTAAGATAGAATATACAGTTCCTTTGTAAATGTCAAGATCTCACATCATACATAATCAGTACATTTAAATAAATTATTTGTTTAACTACGAATTTAAGCTTTATGTTGCTCTTATTTTCCAGGTGACATGTTCTATAATTAACATTTTATGGTTCTGAAGCAGTTCCTGCTGTAGTCCAAGTTGAAAGTCTCCAGTGCTATGGATCTCTTTGAACTCTGCAGCAAAATGGATGTCAAACTGATCTTTTGGCTGAATTTCCTTCTCTTCTTGTTCCATTGGTCGGTGATGATCAGGTACAAGTCTTTGTCAGCTTTACCTACTGATTGTGTGTATTTTATTTTTATCTGCTTGCTGCATATATATATGGTTGTGGACAAATGGTTATCTTGTTTTTTATTTCTTATGCTACTTAATCATATGATGGATGTTCTCTTGATTTTTGAGAAATTCTTTGCATTCTGTAAGGGATGCTTCCATGAAGTGTATTGTTGAGTTACACGCCTTGTGGGGTTGCATTGAACATGGTATTTCATTGTCCGAATAGATGTATTTAATTAACCCATTATGCCTAATTATTTTTTAACTTCATAACTTCCTAAATTGGTTACAACAGAGTTCCAGTTTCTGGATGAACTTCTATCTGCATTGGTTCAGATAGAAAAACTTATATTGTCTGACAAGAAAATTCTCTCATCGTTGTTCACGTCCTCACTGGGGTCCACACCGGGCTCGTCCTGTCATAATATCCTATTACCTCCAAATATGCAAAACAGGTATATAATGTTACTGTGACTATTTCATCTGAATGGCTCCACTTTATCACAACACAACTATTTGATATGTTCACTTGCTTAGCTGCTTCTGTTATTGGAATTTTCCAGATCTTTCAAATGTGTAGAGGGGAATTTGGATAGCTCTTTTTTATTTTTTTTTAATTTCCTTATAATGTGTAAAATATTGACATAGATTGCGTGTCCTAGTTTTTAAAGTATTTGAGCTGTTGCTTCGATTTGCTAAGAAAGTATAGATTAGGGTTTAGGGATATTCTGTGGTGATCGACTCCATACTAATTAATGCAAATTTATAAGACATGTTTGGGAATGAATTGGAAGATTTTTTTTTGAATATTATGAGCATTCTCATTTTGAACAGCTTGATTTAGTTACTACTCAGTTTGTTTAAAGTTATTAATTGTTCTAGTTGTTAATTGTTCTACCAATGTTATTGTTATGTGAGGTTGACATGAGATTGACTTCTAATTTCAATTTTATCTTGGATTAGTTATTTTAAGTTTCTAATAGAATGCACATAATTTTGTCTAAAGTAATTTATTAGTAGTGGGATACATGCTTTCTAAATCTTGAAAGTAAAATGAATGAGAGATTATGATGCTAATAAATATCCTTTGCATCGACACTTAGAGGAAAAACTGGTACTGATAAATCTTTTATTCTTCCTGTCTACATTTTATAGATTTATTTTTACAGATAATTAATTGTTGTCCTTAGCATATTTGTACTAGTAGTTTTTAAGTTTTTATTGCTGCTTAGAATTTTGTGAAATCCGGCAAGAGCTTTATTTAACACAGCTTTTGATAATAATATCAGAGCTTTTTCAATTTCTGCAATCACTATGTTCTGCGATTAAAACTGTAATGCAGTCATGTTTTTTCCTCACCAGGTAAAACATTTATCCCTGCATACATCATATCTAGCCTTGGGCTTTGTTTGTTTGTTTGTTACAAATGAAGATGCTACATGCCTTTGGCTATAGAAGTAGTAGTAGTACTTTGATGTCATCTATGCCTATGGATACGTGCCTTGCCAATGATTCTTAAGTGGCTCAATCATATTATATGTCCATGCTGTTTTAATAAAGCTCACAACTCACCTATTGGCTAATTCAACACCTTTTGAATCTGAATTTTTTAATTGTTGATGAATTTATGCAATATAGAAATTGCATGGCTTTCTGCCATCTGATATACTGATCACCTTTTTACTCTATTATAGTGTTTATTTTACGTTTTAATTGTTTGGCCACTCAGAAATCACGAGGAATAATTATTGAATCAGTCTGACTTGCTTGTTGTAAATGTACTTCGTTGGAATCATAAGATGCTCTCGTTGTTCATAATTTTGTTTTTTCTGTTCATGTATGATCTTTTTGATGGAGTCTTGGGCAATCATAAGTTTTCATTTAGCATAGTTTAGGAGTTCAAGCATTTCTTACCCTTTTCCCATTGCTTGCTATTCCCCACAGAAAGAGAGAAACCAAACAGAGGAGGAGGATCCTCAATGGAAGTGAAAGACCAAGCTATGAATTCAAAACATAAGAGAAGTGCTCTCCAAGAAAGATCTTGTTTTCTCACAAAATTTGTTTTTTTTTTACAGCCTCTTTCCTCATATTTGTAATGCTTTTCGACCATTTTTGCCTCTACTGTCAGTGTTGGTGGCAGCTATCTTGGCAGCTATATGTGCTGGAGCACCACTTGCTCTTAATGTTGAGTGTATTAAATCTCCCCTTGGAGTGTCTCTATTGTTGCTTGTCATTTGTCATCTTTTATAGCTGGTTAGATGCTAAGTGGATCTGTCTTCCGCAACTGCAACAAACAATTTTCTTTTAGACAGTTACAAGTTTTCTCCATTATCATCAATCAATCAAGTGCCTACAGTGGCATGTGTTACGTAAGTAACTTATTTTCTCCAACTGCAAGAATGCAGAGTAGCCTCCTCTGTCGTGTCTATCTCTTTTATGATTGCACAATGCCGTCCATTTCATATCATTGTCGTTATTTTCTCTAATAGAATAAGTGTCTGTAAACATCTATGATTTACTTGCATACTATGCTCCTGCCGTAAGATTTTTGATGTTTGCAGTTGGAGTTAATTCAAGTGAAGAGGACTTCATCGAGGCACTTAACAGGCCAGCAGAACTTGTGACTGCTTATGTTGGTTAGTTTGTGATGAAACCTCTTCTTGGATATCTTCTCTGCATAATTTGAGTAAATGTATTTGGTCTACCAACTGCAATAGGCGAGGATGGTCTCTTTTTTTGATATGCAATTGCAAATATTAGTAATTAGTAGTTATCTTAGTTTATAGGATTTGAACCTGAATCTCCTTAAAACTCTTTCGGTGTCCGTTAGGCGCAGGGGTTGTATTGCTGGCTTGTGTTCGTGGAGTGCAGCTCTCAAGCTATGCTACTTTTCTATCTGACCCACAAATGGCACCATTAAGCATAGTTATGACATCATTTTCGACTATTGCTGCAATTTTTGTCGCGTCACTCTTATTATTGTTGCTGGAAGAAACTCCTATAGATGTAAAAAAAGGAATGGTGTTTAGCATTACACATGCTGTACTTGTTCCTATTACATTTGGTCTACTTCTAAATCCGCAATACTATATTTCTCACATAGATTCGTTAACATTAGTGTTTTCTTAAAAGGTGTTGTCTTTCATATATTTTTTTTTACAGCTTCTTTCCTCATACTTGTAATGGTATTTGACCGTTTTTTGCCTCCACTATCCGTATTGGTAGCAGCTCTCTGTTCTGGAGCACCACTTGCTCTTAACATCGAATGGTTTTGCTATCTTTTTGCTTGCTGTTGCTTTTCACTTGTCATATTTTATAGCTAATTATATTGTTGGTGGATTCTTCTTTCGGGATTATCTTGATGTGAAGCCACCGCAGAGAACAATTTCCTCCGAGACAGTTGCAACTTTTTTCCATTTTTATCCATCAGATGTTTGTAGTAGCATATGTTACTGTGTTAAATTAATCATTTGTCCCAACTGCAGAAATGCTAATTAGCCTCCTTGCCCTGATTCTTGCTAATAAGTTCTTTGAAGATCCAGTTGTTGGAATGCCTTCTGCAATTTCTGTAAGTTCCTCTATCTATGTATAATATTACGGTCATGTAAGTGTGTGTGTGTGTGTGTGTAGACTGGTATCTGCATGAATTTTTTTGGTTACAAGTGTCTGCATGAATTTTACAGTTTTTTTTTGTCAATTAGAAAATAGAATAATGATGTATAGTCAATGAAGGTTTGTCTAGTTGGCAATTATTAGCTCATATCACGCTCTACAAGGACGTGGTTTTGAATCTCACTTTCGATGTAAAGATTTCTTCTGTGAATAATATGTAAATACATGTAAACGGCCTTCGAGGCTTGAGCCCAGGGAATTCTCCCTATCTTGGTGTTGAGCCTCCAGGAGTAGGACCCAATACACTTAAATTTACTTATATATGAAAAAAGAGGAGTGATGTATGATTTAAATGTCATCACTCATCACATTATAATCATAGCAACATAGATGAATGCTTTGTAGTGTCGGAAAAAGTTTTTGTTGTGGTCAAGAAAATAGAAGGGCTTTTAAGCATTTTGTATGATTAGTTAGTCTAGGTGGAGCTGTTCAACAGATTTATTTTATGGTAATATAAGTTGATACTTTTACTTGCAGTCTCTCCTTATGTATTTGATGGGATTTTCTCTTGTTCTAATTTGGTCGAAAATAAAGAGCAAGACAAAACTCGGAAGCTGAAGAAAATATTGCTCTTGGGTACATTAACCGGTTCATCTTGTGTATCATATCAAAGAAAATAACGAGCTTTTGTACTACAAAAGTGGTGTCATATTGTATTTGGAGGACTCAATCAGAACTTGGAGCAAAGAAGTTGGTGGCTAACTGAAGAATGGAATAAATGTAGCTGAGAATCTTCAAATCCAACCACTCAACATCATTGAAAATCTCATTATTCAAAGTTTGTGAAATTCTTTCCTATGTCGTGTGCCGGGTTCTACTTGTGTAACGTTGGGAATTTTTATGTTATATAACATTGTCCAATCAGGGTGTGCCACGTGGCACACCTTTTTTAAAAAAATAATCAATAAAAGCTGATGGAAAGAAACGGAAATGGATCCTCAGGCTTTTTTCAATCATGCGGTCCCACCTGCACTATTCTTGTCCCTTTGATTAATCCAACGGATGAGTAATAAAACTGTAAAAATAATGACTGAGTTTTGTTTTCTTCTTCACCGCCCCCTGCTGCTACTCACAACCTATCTGCTCTCAATTCTTCTTTTTCATCTCTAGCAATTTTCATCTTTATGTT
>Ga0315915_1005448_pt1 | contig 15875 bp, 11 predicted proteins | sample MpolbnodulesMG_FD_207738 | JGI IMG/M metagenome (GOLD analysis project Ga0315915, IMG submission 207738) | Medicago polymorpha root nodule microbial communities from Los Angeles, California, United States - branched nodules | ecosystem: Host-associated > Plants > Roots > Nodule | place: USA... | reverse complement strand
CAGATAATTTATGCTTGGATGAAGGATATAAGGGAGTTAGAGTAATTATGAACTTATGATTATTAAGGGTAGTTGGTTAGTTAGAGGGGATACCATATATAAATAGGAGAAATAAGAATGAAGGGAATAGTTGTGATGAAAGGAGAGATCCTCTGTGAAGAATTATATTCTCTATTTTCTTTCAGTTTTTCAATCATACGCTTGACTCTTTCTATCTTTCTTCCATTTCAATTTCTGTGGTTCCTAACGCGCTCCATCAATTCTTCTTTCTATGACTTAGCTATTGCATTTAGGCTAAATGCACTGTTTAAAATTTCCACTACTTCTGGTCAAAGTTTTTTTCTGGGCTTCTCTATTAAAAATGTCTATCATAATAATCAGTATTTCTAACTAAACTTTGGTTAGTATCTTCCTATCCCAAGAGTTCCATGTGACGTGTTTCTACTTTCTAGTCATGGTTGATTCTGCTTATTATGCTCTTTCCTTCAAGTCAAGTTAGGAGGCAATAACTCTTTACCTATTTATAATCTGATTTACAATTCTAAAACTTCAGTTAAAATGTGTTAATCATGATAACAAACACCATTATTGCCCATTCTTCATAATTGCTTATGCTTTTAGTATGGTTGGTTTTTCGTGTAATTTGTATGCTTCTTTGACAATCAAGGTCTCCAGGATCAAATCCTTACTGTCCCCACTCTTCTAATTAAATTTAAAATGCATGCCTGAGGTTAGGGTGGGCCTATATGTGATTTTTACTTCCAAAGCGTGTGTCCAAAATATTGATGAAAGTCATTTTGGGCTTTATACTAACAGCATATACTTTTGGGATAGATGATGACTAACTGTATTTTTTTGCAGGCTGACACTGTCTTCCTATCTCCACCTTGGGGTGGACCGGATTATGCAAAGGTTGTGACTTATGATATGAAGACAATGCTTAGACCGCATGATGGGTAGGTAGATGCTTGTTTTTTACTTCATCAGCTCTCGTATATAAGCAACAACAAAAGCTACCTCACACCCTTTAAGAAAAATAGTGGATCTCATTTTTATTTTCTCAAATTAATGAAAAACAGTAATATTCTTCAAAAAATAAAAATAAAAAAAGTAATATTATTATCCAAATTGCCCTTTATGAGAATTTGTTCCCTAAGAATAAAATGGTTATTGAAAATTAAGACCTTAATTAATTGAAGGGTATTATAGGAATAATTTAATTCAATATAGTGGAATTAATTAAATTTACCTGCACTGTGGGTCATCAATCATGGATTTTGACGATGCTTATATTCAAGACCGGATAGAGTAGTTTTCCTTTTGATTCTATCTTATAGTTATATCAATGTTGTTAAATAGCGACTATGTAGCGCTATTACATAGCGGAATTTAAACAAATCGCTATTGTTAAATTGTTATTTAGCACATAATATTGTGAAATAGCTGCTATAGCACTACAACATAGTGGAATTTGAACAAACTGCTATTTTCTACAATCCACAATTAACATATAGCACAAGTATTTGCTGCATAGATTTTATTAAAAAAAAGTATTTTCTGCATAGATAGTTAGATACAAAAATTTCCCTCCCATTTTGACTAAATGCTGCATGTGTAGACATACTCTGTTCAATGTTGCTAAGGAGATTGCTTCCAGAGTAGTCATGTTCCTTCCAAGAAATGTCAACTTCAACCAATTGGCAGAATTATCTCTATCTGCCTCTCCACCATGGTCGCTAGAGGTAATTTCAACCTTTTGTCTGTTTGATATGCTTCATTTTGGAAATTCAATCAATAAAAACCCTCTTAACATTTTAGAACAAAAATGAGGGATGGGGAGACGGACAAAGTCCTGCTTTGAATATGAATAATTTATTGTCTATAGTGTGAAGGGTGTTGTGCACTGGTATATACTACTGAGATAAAGGTTCGACATGATCAAATCACTAATCATTAATTTTACCATGACCTTGTTTTTATTTGTTTCCCGATTTCAAAGTTTTGTATGTGAAACCGTAAAAGCAATAGTTTTCACAGTTTCTTGCACAAAACTCTGCAAACAAGAAACATTTTACTGTTTCTTGGACAAAATCTTTGAAAATCAGAAATAAAGTGAAAATAAGGTTATATTTTTCTAATTAAAAATGTAAACAAAAAATATATCATGCATGCCACTAGTCTTAATATCATTTTATTTATCAATACTGGCGAAACAGCTTTGTAAGTTTGTTTGAACTTCAACTGCTTGGGCCTACGGAGAGTTTTATTGTATAAAGTTGATTAAAACTAAATTCTGATTACAACATCCAACCTTAAAGGTGTTACAACTAAAATGTGACATAGATGTAAAATAGAAGGACAGAACAGTCATGTATACATAAGGAGAAAGTATATTGACAGACGGGGAACTTATTATATTTCAGTACGACACTACCTTTAGTGATTTTATGTGAAGTATATTGACAGACGGGGAACTTATTATATGTTTTATATGGCAGCATAACTTCATTATTTTGGTTGGTAGCTTTTCCCCTACTAAATTAACTCTTATATCATGGTTCCAGGTGGAAAAAGTTCATTTAAATGGAAAATTGAAAGCAGTCACAGCTTATTTCAGTCGTACATGAAATGGAGGGTGTTGAGTTAAACAAATTCACTTCTGCTACAAGTGAATCAAGCAAGGATGATCATTTCCTTCCAGAACAAAGACTAGCTGAAGAGATTTTTAAGTTATGCTTCTGGTATTTTATACATGTTTTCCTGAGCAACTCTGACTTAAGTCATGTTTGGATAGATGAGTTTGGAGGGGAGAGAGTCTATTTTTATTTTGTAAATTAAGGAAGCTATAAAATGTCTTTAAAAGTAAATTAAGCGTGATTTAAATATTATACTACCATCTGTCATATTATTTATTTAAAATCTCAAATATATATACCAAAATGTAGACTCAGTTAACCTTTTCAAAACCCTCCATCCAAGCATACTTTTAATTTCATGAATGTGGCAGTAACGTTATTCATCCTATCCAAAATGTAAAGCAGTCAGTGTAACTTTTATGTATGCAGACAGAGAGAATGGTGTGTTGATTATTTGTACTGTATTTATCAGGCAAGGGAACAGAATAGTAATGGCTGGCTCATAGAGATTAACAAAATAGATTGCCCGCTACAAACCTTATTTTGGTAATATTGTGGGTAGAATAAAATAGTGTGACAGAATAAAATAAAATAATTGTTTTATTGCTAGAGGCTAAAAAACAAAGATATTTAGATGAAATTGAATGAAATACATTTTTAGGCTTCATTCTGTCTGTTATAATTCAAACAATAAAATTTGTAATATTTATTTATTTTACTTTATTTTATATTATATTAACCTTTCCTATTACTTTGACAACATTTGGATGGCAAATGGAGTCGTACGTGTTATGATTAAATCTTCATCCCTAAGTATTGAGGAGGTCTAAGGGCAAGTACTGGCGCACATATTTTGGCTCATTGTGAATGAGGATCAGTTTCTGTCTTGTGAATCATTGCAATTTTATACTTATGCCTTAATGGGGACAATTTTATAGAGTGTAGAAGAGATATAAGTCTTGCATCTTAGATAAATTTGTTTTTTTATCATTTGATCAATTAGTCTTACAATTGAATCAAATAAGATACGATGAGATTTATAGATCTAATAGCGAAATTTTTTTGTTCAAGGTCTAGACTGGTTTGTTTGTGCATATTAGACAAAAAAAACTATTGATGGGTATCCAATATTATTGGCTTATTTTTGTCTTAATAGTTGCCAGCTGGTAGCTTTTCCTATTGTGTAAGAAGTTTGACTGCATCTATAGAATATAGTAAATGAAAAAACAGTTTAGATACTTCAAGTAAATTTATTCAAGATAGCATATTTTACTAAATTGATTCAATCTATTGAGAACATGAAAAGGGTAAGATATTTTATTTGAAAGAGAATTAGACATGTTGTGTAACATAGATGAGATACAAATTCTTAGTGCATGTTTCGATCGACGATGTGATTAAAAATATTAAAGCTAGTCATCATAATTTTAATAAAAGTTACACTTATAGTTTCACAAATTCACGATGCCACAATTATTTTGTGACTGCGTATCCAAATAAAGACTTGGTGATTATTAGTGAGTACTAAGGTCAAGATAATTATTTTTTTTGAGCAAGGTCAAGTAACACTGCTTTTAATTGAGTAACACTACTTTCAATAACTTCAATCCACAATCTGCGCTGAAATCATTTTCTTGATATAGTTTATCAACCCTTTTTACTTATTCAAGCACAATAATATCCTCCATTATTTTGACACAAACAAGTTTAAAGGAAGTTTGTGAATGAAGATTTGCCAGAATAGCACGAGTAGATCTAGCCCATGTCCCTTTCCATGAAATCTTAATGGCATATGAGTTCACACTTCACATATTTCGGTGTATGATTGATTGAACTGAATTTCCTTATTAAGGAAATAATTATTAATTAACCTATTGGTTAAGCTGATTAAGATTTTCTGTCTATGACCTTCAAAGATCACATAATGGATGCCTTAATTGCACCTTGCTATATTTCCTCCGAATGGGACTATTGTATGACTAGATGCATTAAATTTTGCCAAATAAAAATGTCAGAATCAGACATCACATGCACGAGCCTTCCTGCATATAAATAGGAAACATTAATTAAAAAATCAATAAAACTAAGGAGAAATGATGGATCCAAAGAATTGATATTTTGTCGGGACAGAAATATATGGCTGGAAATTGTTCACTGTTATTTTCATCAGATATAGCAACTCAAAAATAAACTTTTTTTTATCTCTTTTTTTCTTTTCCTTTTCTCTGCCTTTCATACATAGTATAGATTGCAAAAATTAAATTTTTGGGAACAACAAAATTGTGCTCCATACCCACCTTATACTAAAACTACCGACATTATGATTTTTTAGGATCACATTTTGTCATTTTCGGCTATGATTGGCCTGTTCTTTTTAAAACGAGCATACTTTTTTTAATTGAGTTTTGAAATATTGAGAGTCCTAAGGATCATCATCATAGATGAAAAAACATTCCAAACAAAGTTGAATCTTTAATTAAGGACCTTGAAAGTGAAGGGGTGTGAAATACAAGGCTAATGAACATTGTTGAGTAGTTAGTGAAAGAAGTGAAAATATTAAAGTATTTGTTAGCAAATGAAAAATGATGAATTTGTGAATAAACTTACGAAGTTAATAAAATAAATGACAAAATGCTTACAAATAATGTAAAAAAACCAAAGTGATCGTAATACTTTTAGATCTACAACATTGACGACATAATTATTAGTTGAATCACTACTGATTGAAATTGATAAGCACTGAAAAAGTAAAACTATGAAAAAAAAGGTTATGTAGATACTTATTATTGTTGTGTAATATGTTTGGTGTTTTATGACGATACTATATTTTCAATTTCCAATCAAATTAGAAGATATTTATGTTTTAAAAAAAAAAGAAGCTAAATTAGTCTACTCAAACCGGCAACGGAGAGAATCGAACCAAAAATCTTAAAGATGAGCACACTCGAAGGTACCAAGTCAATATCATCAGACCAACCCAAGTGAGTTTAAAAGATATTTATGTTAAGAAATTAATTATTGAAAAATTTATAATCAATCAAATTATTATGTGTAATTTCACAATTATAGACAAAATTAGTCTACATACAATTTAATTATTTTTGGGCAAGTCCCTATGATGGACTAGTGAGGCGTCCACATGAAAGTGAAACACATGCATTTAAACTCCATCACATATCTTCTAACAGAAAAACACATTGAAGGATTAAAATGACTTATGTGTAACAAATTTAGAGCAATGATATTTGAGCAACCATTTGCTAACAACTTTTATGACAACATCTTTTCTCTCTCTTCTCATTGGTCAAAAACAATGGAGAGAGAAAAAGGAAGAGATTGTAATAATATAATGTGAGTATGAGAGATAAAGTTGTTTAAATGTTATCAAAAATTGGTTGTACAAATATCATTTCTCCAAATTTAAGGGTGTATTTGTTTATTTTCATATCTAGAGATCAATATAACCAACATTTATAATTTCTACCAATTTCACCATTTACTATATATTTACTCTTCAGTTTCCTACTTTCCTCTTTCTATGCTTTGTTTCCTTAACACAAAAATGTTGAATTTAAAAAAAAGAAAAATTAGCCGATGAACAATAGCCACTTTTGGTTTTTCTTTTTACTTCTTCATTTTTGTTTGCATTACAATGTTTAGCAATAAAAAAGAAAGCCAGGAATATTTTTATCATGAGGCACTTGATGGATTTGAGTTTGGCCCCTATCGTTGAATGTTGAGTTTTACGCAAGTATGTCCTTAACAGAGGACATGTGACTTTGAATTCAAATCTACAAATGCAAATTTCATGGTATAAAAAGTTACGAAACACTTTTGACCAATGTGACAATCACCAAGGTTTGTTTACACCAATCAGTGTAAAAATCAGAAGAAAAAAGCACTCTAGTTATGATGAGGCAAGCAAGTAGTGTAATGATTTGGCCCCCCTCACCAATACCTGTATGCATTAAAAATTTCGTTAATATGATAACCAAAAAAGTAATGCTACGTACTTTAACATCAAAAGTTGGAAAGAATGGATGAGTAGATATAGTGGCGATCAAGTAGGACCTCTGAATCCTTAACAGTAAACTGCATGCATCGCATAATCATCATTATTACTATCATGGAGTACTACATTTGGTTTTCAAATTAAATCAAAAGGCAGTAATACCCCATGTAATTCACCGTCCAAGATGCACATAATCAAGGCAAAGTGAATCTTATGGTATTTCGTATGGAGTCAAATTGCACCGTCAATGGTAATTACCTCCGTTCTTAAATATAAGCAAATTTGACTTTTTTGGTTCATTCAATTAATGATGTATGTAGTCCATGGACCACATACATTCAACATACTCTCTCCGTCCCCATATCTAAGCCCTTTTGCATTTTTCATTTCTTAAGAAAAGTTGTTAGTGCAATTAATGTGTCTTTTTTGTGTGTTAATATTACCAAATTGTCATTTGTCTGTATGTGTATTAAATTTGACTTTTCATATTAAGCAATGTTATTTGTACAACAAAAATTGAACAACCAATGCAACAACCTTTAATATTGTGAGGAGCACGCAAATCGAAATCACAAAAACATATTAAAAAGTAACAAAAAAAGTTATTGGTTGTACAAAAATAATGTTAATATATCATTCCTCTTTCATATTTCAAGGCAAGTTAATATTATTAATTAGGGGTATGTTTAGGGAAAAAATAATAAATACATCTAGTAATTTGAAAATGAGTTTATATTTAAGGACAAAAATAAAATCAAATGGGTACTTAGATATAGGGACGGAGGGAGTAAAAATAAAACATGCCTAAAACACCGTAAGACCGCGCTTGATTACCAAATATGATCACAATTTTGGGAAAAAGATCCTCTCCACATATAACACACGTAAAGCCACTTTAACCTCAACAACCTCCGTCCCAAATTGTATGTCGCTTTAGAGAGAAAAATTTGTCTCAAATTATACGTCGCTTTACAATACCAATGCAACATTAATGTTACTTTTCCTATTATAACCTTAACTATTTATTACTCTCTCTTCTTTCAATTCTTTCATTTATCTTTCCCATATTATTTATTAAGGGCAATTTTGTAAAACAACTCATAATATCTATTTTCCATACAATATTAATTGCATTTCTTAATTTGTGTGAAATGTCTGAAACGTCATACATTTTGGGACGGAGGGAGTATTTGCCATTAAAATAAATCGAAAACTTTTTCGAATTGTGTTGTTAACGATTTCTATTAACATAAGTATCAAAATATTTTAAAAACATTACAATTAAATTAATCAGAATATAAATGAGACGGCACATTGTTTTAAAACTATGGACCCGCCAAATCATGTGAGTCTCATATAAATTCAATGCTCTGTTCCATTTTAAAAGACATACTTTAAAAATGTGCAATATTCACATAACATACTTTAATCATATTTTTCTACTAATATACAAAGACAAATTATAACGTATGAGATATTTTGTATTTGGCTCGACGAATATTTTCAAAATATTAAATTTTTATAATTTTTTTAATCTATTATTAAAGATATTTAAAATCAAAATTATGATTTAACATGCGTGATAAAATCAATTGGATTATATAATATGAGATACTCCATCCGTTACTAATTATAAGCAAAATTGACTTTTTAAGTTAATGCAATTAATGATGTACTTCCTCCGTCCCAAATTACAAACAAAAAAAATATTTTCACACTTATTAAGAAAACTAAAACATCATAGTTTGTAGTATAGTAGTTTCTTGTGTTATCATTGGAATAAGTTTCATAGAAAGATGTAAAAACAATTTTCATTGATTATTATTTATAGAGAAAATGAAAGAGAGAGTATAATGAATGCAATTTGCATTTAATTTCTCTTTGAAAAAGATAATTTTTTGAAATAACATAATTAAATATTATAAAAGTTGGTCTTTTTTTCTTATAATTTAGGTAAAGAAAAATGAATCTTTTTTTCTTATAATTTGAGACAGAAGGAGTATATGGTTCATATTATGGATCAAATACGTCATTAATTGAATAAACCTAAAAAATCAAATTTGCTTATAATTAGTAGCAGATAGAGATAGAGTAATAAATAAAAGTGTATTGGTAACATTTTTTTAAAAATAAACACCTCGGTAAATAGAGTTTGATTGCATATACCAAGTCAAATAAGTTATTAAATGTGCAAGTGGGCCAAGTTTGACTATAAGCCTGTTTGTTACGGATTAAAATAAAAATGATTTTGATATAAAATAATTTAGAGATTTAATGAAAAATCAGAATCTATTTTGCGTTTGTTTACCGTAATAAAAATCACTTTTTTAAAACAAATAATCTAGTTTGTTTGAATACAATTATATAAAAGGGAGTTTTTGTTACAAAATTAGTTCAATCTTTTAAACAATATTTTCTCTCCCCTCTAAAAAAAATCTATTTTTTGAGTAACAGCTTCTCATTTAAAGTTGTTTTTAGAATTTTTTTAGATTATGCTTTTTTTTAGAAGTTGTAACAAACAGATGCAAAACTCTTAAAAATGATTATTTTTTTAAAATTAGTGATTTTTTTCTTAAAAAAAACTATATCAAACTTGCTCTATATGTTGTCAATACAGTCCAATCTCTCTCTCTATATATATATGCACCGCAATAAAAAAGCAGAAGAAACAGAACAAGTTGCATAATTTTGGCAGTCATGGACAGAGGCAGAGGCGTGTACTCTCCCTTGTTTGAAACAAAGAAAGGCAGAGGAAGGCTTATCTATAGGCTCTTTTCAATCTCATTATTTGCAGCCATATGCTTCATCTGGTTCTACAGATTCAATCACATCATAACCACAAACTATACTAAAGAAGAAGAAGATGGAGGAAAGTTGGTATGGTTTGGTATGCTTGCTGCAGAACTATGGTTTGGCTTTTATTGGATTCTCACTCAAGCTTTCAGATGGAACCTTGTTTTCAGACAACCCTTCAAGAATAGACTCTCCCAAAGGTCCCTATTATTTTTATCTAGTTACACTCATTTTAGATTACCTTATTATTTTGTTTTGAATTTATGTTTCTATGCTTCATTTTTTTTTTTTTAATTTTGATTTTTGATTTCATAAAATTAAGTAGTTTTAGTTTTGTCCAAAAAGAAATTTAGTCTAGAATAAATTAAAAAAAAGTGAATTGACAGCCCCACCACAAGCACATCCATTTGTACGAGATGATACATGTCTCTTTCAACTTAACCAGTGATTTTTGATTCAAATACTAGCTTTCCCTCTTGTACAGTTCTACTCGACTCGAGCAATTAGTCTTGACAATAGTTTATTATTACATTTAAAAAACTAGTATACATTTTTCTGATTGAAAGCAATTAAACAATTTTTTTATTGCAAAATTCCACCATAATTAATTTAGAATCATATGTATTTTTTTTTAACAGATATGAGCATATGTTGCCAGAAGTGGACATATTTGTATGCACAGCAGATCCTGAAATAGAGCCACCAATGATGGTAATAAACACAGTGTTATCTGTTATGGCTTTTGATTATCCATCTGAGAAGTTGAGTGTGTATCTATCTGATGATGGTGGGTCAGAATTAACCTTCTATGCTCTCTTAGAGGCTGCTACCTTTGCAAAACATTGGCTTCCTTTTTGCAAGATATTCAAAGTTGAGCCCAGGTCACCTGCTGCATATTTTAATACCATCAAGGACAGTAATATACCTAATGAGTTGGCAGGTATCAAGGTATGTAACCAACCCACTCTCTATTATAATTAAATTAATATTTCCAAATTCAATGAAGCCAATGACTTTTGTTCCCAAATTCAATTTAGCAGCCTTTTCTATTAATATAGTATGATTTATGAATGAAAGCTCTTTGACCAAAAATATTAAATAATGAAAGATCTCTGACCAAAAAAAATTTAAAAAAATGAAAGCTTTTGACTGCTAAAAGATAAGATTATTAAACTTGCAGCCTTTACTTACATAAGAAAAAAAAATATTATTGCAGATTTTTTTTAAAAATATTATTGTAGTTTTTGTAACTTACTCTTTTTAAAATATAGAACAACTCTTGTTTGAATGTTTAAGTGGGCTCCACTTACAGCCATGGATCTATGAAGAGTAGTTTGGGGACAACTGCCCCACGATTCTTCATGTTATATTTGTTAAATTTTTATATTTTAATGATTGTTGCTCTTAAAATAGTATATATTTTTTGAATTTTTTTTTTAATATATTGCTTCCATTAAATGAAAATTTATACCATAAAAAGAGTTTTGCTCATGAATTTTTATAAAATCAAATGTCTAAATGCATTTGAAATGAACTTTTGAATAATTTCCACCATATTTTTTAAATATAAAGACACCTAAAGAACAATTTTAATTTGTAGATATTGTCGATTCTTTAATTTTTCTAATATATAATAGGATAGTGTTTATAATCTTGAGTATTTTGGTCAATGATAATGATGTTATTATTATATCACTTTTGCATTGATAAAAAATTTCTATAAATATTTATCATATAAAATCTTACCCGGCAACTCCACATTTATGAATCCGTGCATATACATATTAACTTCAAAAACATTATTTATTTTTTTCACAAAGGGTAACAGCAAAATTAAACAACTGTCAATTGCCAAAAATCTGGGTGGAAAAGATTGTTGAAAAAGTTACTGTAAATTTAGAGAAAAAAACAATAAATAATAAAATGAATAGATGGGTTGGTGAATTTATTGACCAAAAAGATATAACTTTCTTTTAAAAAACTTAAAGGCTCAAAGAGTTGGTATTGAAAAAGAATCTGGCAAGCTGGCGAAATTGACAACCGCAAAGATATGGTTAAACTTAACTCAATTTGTTTTGCTACTCTATCACAATGTTAGATTTGAAAATTGCTCCATGCCTTATGTGATAGTTTTGATCCAATAAATTTGATTAGATCGTAACTCTCGGTAAATTTTGTATAATCGAAAGTCATGATTTAAATATTACATTGGTTGAAATAACGTTAGTTTAGACTTTACTTACTTTCTGGTCGCACTTCGGATTATCAGGGGTTCATTTTTCCTGAGAAGCGTTGGGTTAACAAAAAAAAATGTTTTACATTTTTCATATGATTATAATTTTTCTTGTTGGGTTATGGAGAATTATAGCTCTCTTTTATTGTAGAAATTGTACAATGAAATGGAAAAACGAATTGAAGATGCAACAAAGTTGAAAAGAGTACCCGCAGAAGCACGTTTAAAGCATAGAGGATTTTCTCAGTGGGATTCATATTCATCTAAACGTGACCATGACACAATTCTTCAAGTAAATTGCTTAATTCAATTTACTTCATTAGTTTTGACTTATCCTTTTAAACATGACCATGGCACAATTAACTTGGTTAATGCAATATTTTACATGTTTTCACTAGATACTGCTTCATAAAAAGGACCCTGATAACTCTAAAGATGTACATGGTTCCATGTTGCCAACTTTGGTGTATTTAGCTCGTGAAAAGAGGCCTCAATATCACCACAACTACAAAGCAGGAGCTATGAATTCATTGGTATACATTACTTCCTCTATCACTTTTTATAAACAATTTAAATATTTACATATATCAAGAAAAATTGGAGGTGTAAGTAATAGTTACATATGTATGAGTGATATTAAATATGTACATTTTGAAATGCAGTTAAGGGTGTCTTCGATTATCAGCAACGGGAAAGTCATTCTAAATGTAGATTGTGACATGTACTCAAACAATTCAGAATCTATAAGGGATGCTCTATGTTATTTCATGGATGAAGAGAAAGGCCATGAAATTGCTTTTGTGCAGTCTCCACAGGCCTTTGAAAATGTTACTAAAAATGATTTATATGCGAGCGCTCTACTAGCAATTGCCGAGGTTAGTTATTTCTTGTATCAAAAGTCGCATAAGTTAGAGATTTTAGTTACGAGTTATGGATTAATAGGTTAATTGTATTAAATTCACAATAAGTCCTCAACTCATAGCTCAAATGGTTGTTCTAGGATACTCGAAGAAGTTTGAGTAGGAGGTCCAAAGTTGAAACTCCGACAAATAACATATACTACTACTATTAATATTTTCCTATAAAAAATTCCATGATAACATTTCTTACAATGTACAAGTATATATTGGTACTTATCATTTTGTATGTGCGTGTGAAGGTGGAGTTCCATGGGGCAGATGGTTGTGGTGGCCCTTTGTACATTGGAACTGGATGCTTTCACAAGAGAGAATCTCTTTGTGGAATGAAGTTCAGTGATGAATATAGACATAACTGGAAGAGTGAAGATAACTTGTCCACAGAAGCAACCTTGCATGAACTAGAAGAAAAATCAAAGGCTCTTGCAAGCTGCTCATATGAAGAAAATACACAATGGGGAAAAGAGGTCCTAAATAGTATTTTCTTTTATAATATTATTGTTTAATTTTTTTTTTTACAAGCAAATATTGCTTCTATCTTTTTGGTTTTTAGTCCTCAAAATTTTTGGTTTTAGTCCTCGCAATTTTTTTAGTCTTCCTAATTAGAACCATGATACGCTACGATCGAAATTGATAATGTTTTCTTGAATTGCAGATGGGTTTGAAGTATGGATGTCCAGTGGAGGATGTGATAACAGGGTTGTCTATACAAAGCAATGGATGGAAATCAGTGTACTACAATCCACCAAGGAAGGCTTTCTTGGGTGTAGCTCCAACTTCTTTGCTTCAAGTACTTATTCAACATAAGAGATGGTCTGAAGGAGATTTTCAAATTTTGTTTTCTAAGTATAGTCCTGCATGGTATGCTTTTGGGAAGATTAATTTGAGCCTCCAAATGGGATATTCTACTTATTGCTTATGGGCACCTAATTGTTTAGCCACTTTGTATTACTCCATCATCCCTTCTCTTTATCTTCTTAAAGGCATCCCCTTGTTTCCAAAGGTAACAAAACAATTTCCTTTAAATATACATAGAAATATGTTCCCTTTGAGCATGCATAAGTTAATATTTATTGGCTGAATTTTCAGATATCAAGTCCTTGGTTCATACCTTTTGCATATGTAATAATTGGAGAAACTATTTATAGTTTGTTAGAGTTTGTGTTAAGTGGAGGAACATTTAAAGGTTGGTGGAATGACCTAAGGATATGGTTATACAAAAGGACAAGCTCTTACCTATATGCATTCAGTGACACCATCTTGAAGCTTTTTGGATTTTCAGATTCTCTCTTTACGATCACGGCTAAGGTTTCAGAAGAAGAAGTTGTCGAGCGCCACGAGAAAGAAATTATGGAGTTTGGAACATCCTCACCCATGTTCACTATATTAGCAACACTAGCATTGTTCAATTTATTTTGTTTTCTTAATGTGTTGAAGAATGCAATCTTGAGGGACGGTGGTTTTGGAGCATATGAGAAAATGGGATTTCAAGTTATATTATGTGGGTTTTTGGTTCTCATTAATTTTCCTCTATACCAAGGCCTTTTCTTAAGGAAGGATAATGGTAAATTGCCAAGTTCTCTTGCCATGAAATCAACAACATTGGCTCTAGCTCTAGTTCTCTCCTTCACCTTTAATTTGTATGACAAAAAGAAAGACTTATAGTTTGATATTCTCTTACAATTGGAAGGGTAATATTAGTTTTTCAACGTGTCATTTTGTTGTTTAGTTATATCCTCCATTGAATTAAGATTTTCTTCTAAGTGTTTTTCTTTTATATAAATAATAAATTCAAGTATTGAATCTAGATACAATAAGTTAATTGTTTATTTTCTCATACACAAAAGCAACCACAAGTGTCCTTTAGATATGCTACGGATAAATATGTCTAGAAAAATATCCGACCAAAAACTAGTTAGCCGGTAGTTAACTTTGAAGTGGCCTGACTTGACCAAACAAAAAAAAAAACTTTGAAGTGGCCTTTACATAATGGTGTATATGTTTCGGATTAAACTTGATTGGCTTGGGTAAAAAGTCTATATTTTTATCCAATTCGATAATCAGCATGTTGGTTTGGATCAACAAGTCATTAAATATGAATTTTAAAAAAACAAAAAAAGTATATAAATAAATAACATTGTATTTCCTGAAAATTTTAACATTTAAACTAAATTTTAGAATTTAAAATGTTAACACTTCAAGATTAACAAATAAAAGTCTTACACTATACTATAAAAAATTAACTTTTTTTTTTTAACAGGTTAGGTTCATGAATTTGAAACCATATACTCGTCACCCAAACAAAACTATTTTGAATTTGAACGAGTTAGTTCTGGTTGGATCTGGACTTGAACAAATTTAGTAAAATGCGGTTTGAGGATGTGGTGGTCAAGTCCATTAACTTCCATAACCGTTTGGTAGAATTGGAGAAGGCCCTCAAAAGAATATGGTTGTTGGATTTAAAGACCAATCCTACTAAATGTGTGTGTAAAGTTTTAGTTGAAAACTTCTTAGATTTCTTGGTTCACAAGAAATGTATTGAGGTTGTAAATTAAAGCAAAAACTATCTTGAAAGCAAGGCCCCCACTTACAAAGAAGTAGTTGAAGAGTTTCTTAGGAAAAATCAACTTTTTTAGGAGGGTTATATATAACTCGGTTAACAAGATAAAAGCATTCTCACCATTGCTCAAACTGAAAGATTCAAATGAGATGATATGAGGAGTCGGGAAACATGAGATTTTGATCATATTAAACAAGTTTTAACCAACCTACTCATGCTCACACCACCAATACCAAGTAAACCACTCAAATTATATATTGTTGTAGAAGGAGAATCGACCGTCTTCTTTTTGGCACAAGATGTCAACCGATGGAATGGAAAGAGTAATATACTACATTAGCCGAATTTTAAATGATGCTAAAACTCGATATACACATATTGAGAAACTATGTATGTCGCTATTTTATGCTTGTACCAAGTTGGAATATTATTTGTTACCTAGGGAAGCTTGTTGTGTATAAAATTGACATTGTTAGGTATTGGCTCAATAAGCCTATATGACAAGGAAGCACATTTGTGGGAAGGTTGCGCCTTATGGAATTTGTTAACAGATCATTACGTACGTGAAGTGGGAAGTTAACAACCGAACATGGGGTGTCATGATCTCGATAATGAGGGAAAACCAACACAATATATGTAGAAATAGCGTATTGAGGTTAGACATTGTAGGCTGTGTCGTTTTTTCCCCTGATGGAATAGTTTTGCCAACAAATACTTACTATGT
>Ga0315915_1005447_pt1 | contig 15876 bp, 9 predicted proteins | sample MpolbnodulesMG_FD_207738 | JGI IMG/M metagenome (GOLD analysis project Ga0315915, IMG submission 207738) | Medicago polymorpha root nodule microbial communities from Los Angeles, California, United States - branched nodules | ecosystem: Host-associated > Plants > Roots > Nodule | place: USA... | reverse complement strand
TTTTTTTTTACAACAAATGAGAGAGTTTTATTTAAAAAGAATCAGAGTTTCTATGGGAAAAAATGAGATACGAAAACTAATTTCATTTATACTATAGATCATTTTTTAAATAACTCCAAATTATTGTAAAATATTTTAATATCTTTTTTACTTTGAGGTTTGTTGATTACTCATTTAAAATTTCAAATTGACACTTAATTAGTTTTTAATTTGAGGCTGTATGTGAGTGTGTATGATTTTCTTTTTCTTTCTGAAATCGATTATTTTAATGTTTTCTGGAAATCAATTATTCATTCGCACGTGTGTCTATTAGTATATTAAGTAGATATAGCATTTTTCATAAAACTTCCTTCAACAACAAAAATCATTTTTCTATTCCTTCAAAAAAAAAAAAACATTTTTCTAAACGACTCACGAGGCGACCGCAGCCTAAACATTTTTGTAGTTTTTTTGAATGGATAAGATAAGATACTTGAGTAATTTATTTATTGAAATATTGAAAATTTAGATCTATGAATGAGAGGCAATCTGAATTCCTTCTTGCCAACGACATGCATCATAAAACCGTTTTTCCAATTGCTTTCTATATGGGTTACAAATAATTATGAATTCCCAGAGCAGCCAAAGCTATCCACACCCAAATATAGCACCTGTATGATTGAAACCACATGAAACTTGCAATGTTTTCACGTCTTCTGCAAAGCAAACTCTTGAGGGATCTATACGATCCACATCACTTCCATGACCTTGAGTTGAAAGCATAAGTTTAATTTACGGGAATTAATCACTTTAGTCTCTGAATGGAAAAGGAGTAGTCACTTTAGTCCCTGAATGCAGAGAAATTGCAAAACAGACTCTGCATGTAGACTTTGTTGATCAATTTCAAAGACTAAAGTGACTAACGAGTTTAGATTCAGTGACTAAATTGACTAACTGAGTCTGCATTCAGGACTAAATTGACTAATAGAGTCTACATTCATGGACTATTTTACAATTTATCTGTATTCAGTGACTAAACTGATGACTCATTTCCTATTTAAGGACTAAATGACTAATCTTCCATTATAGTGCTGCAGTGCAGTGCAGGAAATTGTGTACTTTCCAAAATCAAAAGCAAGAAACTAATCAAATTCATTTAGGTAATGCACATGGCCCACTAATCAAACTGACCACACCCCTAAGCAAATGTGACTCTAAATTAATATGAAGAAAGTTTCCAAGTCTATGGGCAGGCGATTTTATTTGAAAAAACGTGATTAATTCTAAAATGTGTTAACCCATTTGGGTTGACCTAGTGGTATTAGTTTGGGATATGGGAGTGTGCTCCTCCTCGAGGTCTCAGATTCGATTCTCTCTAGTATCAATTTAGGTGAACTAATTTAGCTTATTCACAAAAAAAAATTCTAAAATGTCTTACTATTCTAAATAAATTTTGTCCTTGTTGTGGTAATATGATGATGAGATAGTACTTCATGTACTTTGTGATTATGTGCAGCATCTTGGGGTATAGACTAGACTTGTGCTTCGAGATTTGATAACTAATTTATTTTTCTTTTTTTAGTGTGGGGAATTGGTTTTCAAAAACCATAGTAAAAGATTGAACGGAGTTTTCAATTCTAGATGGCCGACAACATTCATGATTACCTGATAACATTTGAGGATTTGAAGAAACAAAAGCTAATTTTGAAGAATGGTTTCGAAGACCGGATAATCCAACTTATGTAATCAAAAAAAAATTCAAGGCCATTGAAGAAGTCTCTTAAGATCTTGCAAAACAATCCTTAGCATAAGGAAACTTTGTATATTGGCTGGAAGAGAGCTTTAGATGGTTAGGTTAAACTCAACTGTGATGGAGCATATAAAGGTAATGAGGAGCTTTCTGGGTGTGGTCTAATGGAAGATGGATTAAGAGTTTTAGTCGCAAAATTGGAACTTGTGATGTTCTACATGCTGAGATGTGAGGTATTTATCTGGGACTTGATATGGCTTAGAATGGGTTTTTTTCTCACATGGTTGTTTAGATTGACTCGAAGGTGCTTATTGATATGATTACCAACAATTGTAAGATCAACGGAATTCTCCCTTCTTTGGTTCAACACATTCAGGAGATCCTTCAATGACAGGTTATCCACACTTGGCATGAAGGCAACAAATGTGTTCTAGCAAATTTTATCCTACCTTTGAATTTTAGAATATGTAAGTTTTGGAGTCTTCCCCTAGTAAACTTCAATGTCTCATATTTCATGTTTATTTTATCCTTTCTTATTTCTTTCCCTCCTCCCCGCGTCTTGATTCCTCACTTTTTATAAAGAGACGGGTGATATATGTAATGCTACACCTCTAGTTATTCAATCTTACCCCATTTTAGACTGGTTGACCTGTTTTGCCATCTCTAATCACATATGTGTCCTTTAACTATGGCTCAAAAGATTGAAATGGAGTATTCCAAAATATTTGAGAAAAATGTTCAAAGTTCAAGCGCTATATTCTTCTTCTATTCTGTTTATAAAATTAAACTATATCTTCTATTACATATACTAACAATTAATATTCATTTATTTATAATTTTATAAACAAAAAAGATATGCATGTCTCTGGAAATCAAAGGCCTGCCATTGGAGACTGAAGAAGCATATATACCTCGGTGTTTAGCAGCATCAGCAAGTTTGATGTGTCAATAATAACACTCAAATCGAGCAGTGCTTTTTTTTTTCTTTTCTGAAAAGAAATACTTGATCGGAAGTCAAGGCAATATTTGAGAAGTTCAAGAAAATAAAAATTAATATAAGAAAATTTTCAAAAAAAAAAAATTGGTCTTATTTATAAGAAAATATCACAACTTTTAAGGTATAGTTATTATTTAAAAGACTTTTTTATCCCTCATTTAATGAATGTATTTTTAATATTAGTGAATGTATTTATTGTTTCACAACATTCTATAAAGGTATATTTGTAAAAATGTTTAAAATGTTACAACAATTAATGATAACATTGGTTTTGATATTTTTTTTATTTTTCTTCTAATAATATGAAGAATTATCTATTTGTAGATGAAAAAAATAAATATATTAGTAGGAACCTCTCTCTTCTCCCCTTCTCAAACCCTAGTCGTCACCCCCTTCTTCTTCTTCTTTTTAGAGGGGTGATCTTTGGGTCCGAATTGTTTTTCCTTCTATCCTAATTGAATAAGTGATTTCACATATTTTCTGTTTTCTTTCGTTTGTTTTTGTGATCTCGTCGTCTCTGAACGACTCTGTTTGTTTTGATTTCCCGTCTTTGCGCGGTGTGTTTTTGATTTCCCGTCTTAGTGCGGTGTTTATTTGATTCAGGTTGAAAGATTAGCTTTGAGCAAGTGCAGATCTGATCAATGACAATGATTTTGGCGTCGTCAACGTTGCAGATCCGGAGACATGAGTATTCGGCAGACATAAATATAGTCATATTAGTCATATTTGTAGGCATGGATGATGTGAGTTTGTTCACAGATTCATCCTTTTTGTTTTTAGCGAATTTAAATTTGTATTGTATCGATTTACTCTATCAATTTGAATGAATGAATATCGTTTACTTTTGTCAAAAAAAAAATCTATTTGTAGATCACCTTTAAAGATTTTTTTTGCTATAAATGTACTATCAGATTCATGTTACATCATCTGTCACAATGGAATTGTGATTTTGAATGTTAAACTTCCAATGTAGCTGTTTTAATTTGTGTTTGCCCATATATTAGTTTATGGGTTAAATATGTTTTTGATCCTTACATTTTGTGCAATTTTGAAAATAGTCTCTACATTTTAAAAAATGTTTTTAAAATCCCCACATTTTTGCTCCGTTACTGCAATTGGTCTCTGCCGTCAATTTTGTATCCAGTCAGCAAACAGAATAGTGATGTGGCAAAAAAAATATTTTACTTTTAAAATGGATTGGGAATGGGTAAAATAGGACCCGACCCATGCATTTAACACGTTACAAAGAACCCATTTTCCAGGACTTCGCGTCTTCACCCTTCATCACTCTCTCTTCAGCTTGTTGTTTTCCGCCGTGCGTCACCATCCTCCAACACCCACCACTGCTCGCCACCAACTCTCCTTAGAGCATCTCAGATTCGTTTCATTACCCGTATCACAACCCATCTCCCTTCAATGACCCTTTTGTCCGTCGCGTCGTTGTCGTTCTGTAATTGCCACCATCCCTTTCGCCGCAAACTTTGTTCAGAGCACTTTCGATTTTCGTTCCTCTATTCTCGTTTGATTGGTTCGCATATTGGATTTTTCGGTAAATATGGAAGAAGATTTGATTTTGATTTTGATTTTAATATCTTGATTTCTTGCAAATTGAATTGAAATTGGAAGTTGAAGGAGGAAAAGTGAGAGGCAACATGCATTGTGGTTTTTATGGGTTTATGAAATAGCAACAACAAAGGAAAAAAATCGTGGCTGAACTTGATGGAAAGGAAGGGGAATTAGGGTTTTCTCTCTCTTCATTTTCATGGTTTTTTTCTGTAGATTTTGAAGGTGGAAGCAATGGAGTTGCATGAGAGAAGATGAAGACAGAGGGAGTGATGTGGTGGTGGTAGCTGATGGTGAAGGAAGGTGAAGGAAATGTGAAGGAAGGAGAAGGAACATGAAGACTACATGTTTTTTGATTATTTTTTTATTGTTTTATTTAATAAATAAAAAAATATTAAAATTTTAATTTAAATAATATTTGACATATGGTATCCCATGTCATTAATTAGGCCACGTGGCATCCTAGGGTTGTCCATGTGGCAACTTCTGTTTGCCCGGACAACAAAATTTGACGTCAAGGACTAATTGTAGTAACGAAGTAAAAATGTAGGGATATTAAAAACATTTTTTGAAATGTAAAGGCTACTCTTTAAAGTTGCGTAAAATGTAGGGACCAATAACATATTTAATCCTTAGTTTATTAATAAAAAAATCTTATAAAAATACAATCAAATTCATGTTTAAGTTTGATGGTTGGGCGAGTCTAGGAGTGTTGGAAGCAGCAAGCTAAATGATGAGTCTTTAAAAAAAATGATGAGAACCATCAAGAGATATTGCAATAAATCTTCTTTCAAAACATTGAGCATGATTCACCATTCTTGTATATATTTCATCTAGTTCATTCATGGACAACGTGTGATTAATTAATTACTCACATATAAGTTTCAACAATTTTATCTTCAAGTGTGATCGAGTTTTCTACATCACTATATTTACACTATCGTTACAAACTCAACAAAATACGCCTTCCAACTATATTATTGAGAAGACTTTTGACCCAGCGTATAATTATTAATGAACTAATAATCAACGAGGTTATGTCCCATTTTGATGTTTAACATGATGTTTTATTGAATTTAACTTCAAAATTATATCAAATTTCAATATTGTTTATAATAATACATTTAAATAGGCATGATATAAACCGAAATAAATCAATCTCAGGTTTTTTCTTGCTTGCAACATGTTTTTTTTAGTTAAGTAGGGTCTTGAAAAAGTCTTTATCCTTTTGATTTTGAATAGTATAAAAAGAAACAATGGCCTAGCACAGGCTTGTTGTAGGCTCATGTCATTCAGTTTGACATATTTCCACCTCGAGTTGTTAGCACATGATTTGGCAAGTAATTTGGAATCTTGTTATATTTCGATTAAAAATTGAATTTAATTAGTCGGAGTAATGCTGTACTAATGTTCTTTGTTGTGAGAACATAATGAATCATGCTACCTTAGGTGTAACCTGCCTGGAAAACCTAAAATAAAGAGGACAAATGACAGGGAAAATAGGGGATAATTTAATCTGTAATTGAGGAGGATTAGCAAAAGCGGCAATATAAAACACAAAGCAAATCGGGTTTTGAAAAATAAAACAAACAAACAATGTGAAACACTGAAGTGGGAGAAAGTGGAAAAAGATAAAAGAGATTTTGTGCTAGCAGTATACAATAAATAAATTGCAGGGAAGACAGAAAAATCCTGTAGTAATGATGTATATGCAAGTTCTTTTTTGTTGACAAAAATGCAATTGTGTCCAAGTTATATAATTTAAATCCGACAAACATTTCAAAATATTCTTAATTTTATTGCTGGAGAAACGGTCTTGAATTTTATTGTTAGAGAAATAGGCCTTGTGGATGAGATTCAAGATTTGATTCTCTTAAACAATTAGTCTTTAATTAAGATCATTAGTCATTTGAATTTAGTCATTTGGAAAAGTATTTTAACAAATGACAATAGTAATTGTTGTTGAATTTGAAAATTAGTCTCATGATTGGTTGTAAACTCTTAATCATGATTTCATTTGCGCTTCAAACGATTACGTTAAAAAATGAACCATATTTGTGGGTTCAAATACTCTTTCAAAGAGTATTAACTACGATGTTGATTTTTTAAGTACGATGTTGAATTTCAAAATTAAATTAGCATTGGAATATAAATTCATGATATTAAAATTTAAAATTGAAATTTCTAATATTCATGACATGAAATGAAATTTTAGTTCCAAATTCACAATTTTATAGAAACTATAAAACTTCAAAACTTCCCTTAAAGAAGAAACTAAATTTTCTATCATATCAATTGTGGTGGGCTAATCCATACACATTAAATGAGTCTTGTAAATGAAGGTGGAATTAGACTCATCAGTTTAATCGAATACCGAATTTTTAAAACAAAAAATATATATTTCTTTTTAAAGAAAACTAAATTATAGATAGAGATGAGATAAAGATAGTTTTGATGAAGAGGGATCCAAATCTAAATTTGAGAATGGACAAAGATATATGAATATTATGTTGTAGGTTAAGTGCAGAAATTCTTCACAATGGTAGGTGGGTGGATCATCAAGAATGGTAAGAGTCCAAACAAGGAACTATACACTCTCCCGTCATTCAGCTTCCGGGTTTGTTCTTATTTCTACGCGACTGGGACAAGTTTGAAAATGACACGTTCCATGTACCCATGGTATGGGACCCATACATCACATGGCTCTACCAATATGAGAATCAAAGCAAACAGAGAAAGGATGACCCACATGTATTGTATTGTAGGACCATGTTCTTGTTCTCTCCTATCTCATATCACAAGTTTTTCTTCTCTGCTGCTGCCGCATCTACTCTAGCAATAATAAATAGTCTACTTTAATTTGGATTCTCTTAGATGAAAAAAAAAATTACAAGATATTTTTTTATCTAATAAGTCAATTTTGTAAAGATTAAGTTCAACTCAATTCAAATTTAAAGATGGTAAATTGATAATAATGTCTATCCAAGATTCGTTGACCGTCCAACATCGGACAATTCGAGTGCATTTATTTTTTTAGGGAAATTCAATTGCATATTGAGATGTTAAGACTTAAGAGTCTGAAATCATATGAAATATCAACAAGGACCCTTAGCAATGTCAAATATAAACCTAGGTTCCCAATATCCAACATTGGATGTTTATTTGCCTGTGTTTGCTCCAACCAAAGTCGGGGAGTCCATTGTAACAAACGCAGCATATCAAGTTGCAGAAACATGGATGCTTCTCAAGTCCTCTTGGGATGCCCAAAAGTAAAAATCGTGGACGGCAGGATTCGAACCTGCGCGGGCAAAGCCCACATGATTTCTAGTCATGCCCGATAACCACTCCGGCACGTCCACATTTGATATACAAACAAAATTCATAAAAGTCATAAATGATAGTGTCATCATAACGATTTTCAAAATTGAGTTAATTTGGATCAAAGGGTCTCTTGATTTTTAAAGTGTGAGCATTAATCTATGGTAGCTTGTTTTAGAAATTTTTCAACCCACATATAACTCCTTTGAAATTTTAACCGATAACGAGTCTCCCTTGATACAAGGTTTCAAGAGCTGGGTATCATGGACATCAATTGTGTTGCGTAACTCTGGACTGAAGGTACATCTTTGCATAGTTAACTGTGAAGGAACATCCTTGAAAGCACGATGGAGGATCATAGAAGATGAATTTCAACAACAAAATTTGATGCATAACAATGACTGATCAACAACCCAAGTGTTGGCGATGTAAGAACACGCACAAAACCTCTCCTTTGATGAGTAGGAGAACCTCAAAAGAATAGGGTGAATGCCCATGTCAAAGGCCGTGCATAGGTCAAGGAGTCGCGGTGTCAAGCTTTTCTTGTCAATATTGGCATAGCAAAAATGCGCAAAGGCGAATGAGTCAAAGGAAACCACGGGGATGAGGAGCAACAGCCTGTGAAGAAGGGAAGACACCGCAATCCTAGTGGTGTATGTTGTGCAGCAGCTTAGGGTTTTTCGAAAATGAGGGTTTTTTCGTGGCTCTTCAGTGAAAAACTTTATGCACCTTTTATATTTCAAGTAAAATTTGAGCTATTTACCACTAAGCTAAAGAACCGAATTATTTTTCAAGTTAAATTTGAACTTTATTAATTTTAACAGTAAACTAAAAGAAAGATAAAAGCAAATTTTGATGCTTGAATTAAAAAAAAATGTACAGCATGGATTTTCATTATTACCACTTAGTAATTATTCATATCATACCATACCAGAGCCATAATCAACCTTAATCCCCAAACCATCCTTGTAGCTGCCACAAGCAGCCTTCCCCAACCCTTCTGTTCTTTTTCTTCACATGCAACAACTCATAGCCATAGTTTTGTTACCTTTGATGTCCAAACCAGCCATTTTTTTACAAAGATATTGAGTTATACCTTCTTCCATAAAAACCTTGCAACATCTCTTAAAGAAATTATTTCTTTTCACATTAAAATTCTTAACCTTTTTGTTGCTTTTAATTTTAACTCCACTGGTCAGGACAGTACCATTGTAGGGTTGGAGCTTGTTCGTCCGAGAAAAAATTGCACGCCTCATCCGCACTTAAGAAATTGTGCTCCTCCATCTTCACATGATAAGATTTCTGGTACTGGAAACAATTCATGGAGGAAGATTCAGGAGACAACAAAAGGTGCTGCTGACTTTGAAGGACCCCGGAGGAAGAAATTGCGCTAGAGTCGCTGTCCGAAGAACCGTCTTTCAAGTCTACCGGAAAGAGTGAAGAAGTTTCACCAATACCAACATCATTGTTGTTGATTATGCAGTCATAATCCAAGTGATCTTTGGATTCTGAACTAGGAATTGATGTTTCTGAAGATGGGTTATGCTTGTCTTCATCACAAGATTCAAGCATGGTTAACTCCTCCTTCACCAAAACATTGATTGTGCTTTTTTCTTCTTCTCCAAGCTTTGATTTCAATTCCTTAATCTGCAAATACAACAAATTAATCACTCACTTTCGATAATTAACTTGAAATTTATGATACATTTTTTCCTAAAAAAGGTTAAATACTTGCCCACAATTGAGTTTGGCATAATCACATGAGCGCATAGCTTCACAAATTCACGATGCCAGAGTGATTTTGCTAAATTTACTGCCAATCCAAACATTCACTAAATAACCAGCTTAAAAATCTTTGGATTGATTTATTATAGCTTAGACACAAGTGCTTGTGCGACTTTAAAAGAGTGCTTAGAAAAACAACTTCTAAATAAGTCATAAGTTGTTCTTAGCTTATTTACACAAGCTCTTCAGAATAAATTATGAAAACAACTTATAACTTACATGAAAATACTTTGACTATTGACTTAATTTGATCTTGTATTATAATAATAGCTTATTCACAAGTACTTATATGATAAGTGATTATGATATAAATGCTTAATTAAGTTGTTATTGCACTTATAATTTCAGAAACTAAATTACATAGTTAAGTTACTACTGTGGATTATGGATGTTTATACCTCCTTGTTAAAAGCTTTGTTATCTTGAGCAATTGCATCAAACTTGAGCTTAAGAGCATCATAATTAGCTTTAAGAACACCATAATCTCTTTCCAACTGTTTAGTCTTCCATCTTGCTCTCCTGTTTTGGAACCAAACAGCTACTTGTCTAGGCTGCAACCCAAGTTCAATGGCAAGCTTCTCTTTCCTTTCAGGTTCAAGCTTGTTTTCTACCTCAAAGTTTTTCTCCAAAGCCTTAACTTGATCCACTCTTAGTCTACGTTTCTTCTCAGAATGATGACCAGTTTCTTCAACACACCCTTCCTCCTCAAATCCATCCAACATCATTGATTGAAACTCCATACCATACACATGTTTGTTCCTTGGACTATGTTCCTCTACATCAATGCAAAAAAAAAAACATAAGTATACAAATAATAATAGTAAGTAGTAACATAATTACTATAACCAACGTAAAAGTAAAAAAACATGGTACCTTCTAAAAATAGAAAGAAAGAAAAAAACACAAACATAGATCTATGTCTGAAATTAATGGTTAACCTGTTGATGGAGAGATTGTGATGAGAGGAGTTGAAGAAGAATCTGAGGTGTTGTTGAGTCTCTTCATGAGTGAAAATAGGATCTTATATAAAATCTAGAAGAAACTAGCTAGTACTAGTAGTAGCTACTCTTTTGATCCTTATTAACAACGTTAGTGAATGTTTTTTCACATGTTCATGTTTTTTCACAACTTCTCCTACTTCATCCATCAAACAATTCATACACATAGGAAAAATCCCACAATTAAACTTATAAACTTACTTCAATACTATAAACAATAATATTAAAAAAAAAACACAAATCTCAATGTTCTCTTATCTTATCCTTCTTTTAACACAGTAAAATTAGTATTATTATTATTACTATTATTACTATGGTATAGACGTAAAATAGTGTAAATGAAATTACAAGACTATAATGGAGGGAGATTGATTAGAGCAAAAGATGTGAACCAGCGGGGTTCTCAATAGCACAATGTTTATTATATAGTAAACCCAAGTGGGGTTAGAATGTGACTTGGGTTAGATGAAGCGTTACCATAGTTAGATAGATAGCATTGAAATGAACCCAAATTCAAGCCAAATGCAAATGTTGGAGACCGGTTGTGTCCGGTGGTGCTTCGGTTTTTCGACCGTTTGTTTAGTAACGGTGTTATTTTTATGGGGCTATAGACTAGATAGAGGCTAACAAGGGTGTCCAATTAAGTCAACAAATCATTTTGTTAAGAGAGTAAAGCCAATAAAGTTAATTGTTGATGGATTAGTAATGATGGATTAGAAATTATTGGAAGGAAAAAAAAAACTAGTAGTAATAATTGTTTATTTACAAATAATTGTTTATTTACGACGGGTCTTAACGAGTGTCTTTGGGATGAGAAATGATATTTGAACAACCATTTTTGACAACTTTTGTAACAATTTTCTCTCTCGTACTCACATTATCTTTTTATTTTCTCTCTCTATTGCTTTGATTTTTGTGTCAATACCTCACTTCCTTTGTAAAATTTTGGTTGTCACAAAAGTTGTCACATATATGGATATTCAAATAACACAACTCCTTTGGGATATTCTTTAAAGATTTTAAAATAAGAAATTATTATTTAAGAAATTCAAATATTTCGATTGTACTGATAGCACAAACTCTTATAAAAGAATTATCATTTAAAATTTTTAAAAAGCACTCGTTAACATTTTTCATTTATTGAAAGACGAGATACTCATTCAAATTAGTAGAGCTAATCAGATTCAAGCACAAATTTAGAGCATTCAAGTTGATAATATAAAACGGTAAAATGCATGTAAATATTGTGATTAAATTAAAATGATTAGAATCATGTCTATGAGTCCACAACATTGACGACCAAGTGATTGATTATAAAAGAGAAAAAAGATGTAGAGGATGGTTCTAATAAATGAATAAGAAGAGAAAACCTAGAAAGGAGGTGAAACTTATCTCTAATCAAACATCTAATGCTGGTATTAGTTATTTTTCTCTAACAACAAAAAAAAAAAATATTGATCTCCTTTCAAAAAATAAAAATCTTCCTATTACATGCCTTATTTATTGTATTATAAGAAGAGAAAACCTAGAAAGGAGGTGAAGCTTATCTCTAATCAAACATCTAACACTGGTATTAGTTATTTTTCTCTAACAACAACAAAAAGAATATGGGTCTTGTTAACGAGTGTTTTCGGAGCACTCTTTAAGCATCCTATATTTAGTAATTATTCTCTTAAGAAGTCAACTATTACAATTTTCAATGCATTCAATACACAACTTTTCATTAAAAACGTACTATTTAAAATGTTTAAAGAGCGTCTCAGAGGCACTCGTCAACATTTTCCAAAAAATATTAATCTCCTTTCAAAAAATAAAAATCTTCCTATTACATGCCTTATTTATTGTATTTTAACTTGATTTTAAGGAGGACAAAAGTGATTTTAGTGAAAAATTCTCAAACATTTTAGATTTAATCTCATGCTTCTAGAATAAATTTTATCTTTCTTTAATAAAAGAAACTAAACATGCACAAAGTGATATTTATTTCTGCTATATATATTGGTGCTACACAAACATGAAACACGTCAATGGGTGCACAAAATAAGTCGTTTTGTACTTACACATTAGCTGCATATACTGCCTTTGCTGATACATGTGTAACCACAAGAAGAAAACATTTATTGAGGATGGATATCTATATAACAATCAACCAGCCAGTTAAAGAAAACAACTTTAGATAAAGCATAAAGACAACAATATTAGTGAAAAAGATTGTGGTACATTGTGTTTCGGGAAAAAGGATAGTAGTACAATGAAACATTTACTTCAAGGCTCAAGATGTGAATATATAACAAAATATAATAGCTGAGTATGGTTAAACTTAAAAACATAAATTTTAAATACTTGTCAAAAGTATTAACAAGAATATGTTTGATCATAATCATGCTACTAGTTATTGCTGTAAAACAATCCTAAATAATGTGCTCAACAAGACATTCATCAAACTTGAAACTAGGATTACAATATCGACAAGGAGTGTACAAATTGTTATCAATCAGTACACTAGGCATAACAAGTTGACAGTAATTTGTTTCAATTCATTAACTGAAATAAAATGTATTTGAAAAAACCAAAAATTTGTTAGGGATGAAACTATTACAATGGTAGTTGGCAGACACGTTTTGGTCCTCTTGAATCTGAAATTGCTTGTTTTACATTGCAAAGGAAACCCACCAAATTGTCACATCGAAATTAATCATATGAAACACTCGTCGACGTACCTAAAACCGTGGTACACATATAGACTCTAGCTAGTTGCCAAGATTAAACCGCAAACTATGGCAAATAAGTTTGTGGGATTAAAGTTAAGTTGTTTGGTAAGAGTTTTCTCTCACAAGTTTATAGTGTATCTTTTCGAAGACAATTTTCGCTTTGAATGAGATATAACGTGAACATAAATGTATGTGTGGGGTGGGGGAGACTTCTCTTTACAAACTCAACTCAAATTCTAAATAATAATAATAATAAACCTACTTATAATTGGCTTGTTCATCTCGACTATGAAGTCACCGTTATTGAACTACTCGGACTTCATATATTATTCATTTATGAGCGTAAAGTAAGGGTGTTAAAAACATTACATTAAATAAAATATGAGATGAATATAAGTTTATAACTAAGGTAGTCCAAGATCACAAGTTCATAACTATCTTTCAGATGTTATTTCAATTAACATTACATTTTCTCTCATTTTTACCTCAATATCTTGATTGGAATTTTTTTAATATGAATTAACAAATCTATTACTACTTAGCAAGAAACTAATTTATCATTTATAACAATGTTTATGTTGAGCTAGATAGATGTGTATGTGCCCCATTCTAATGTGTCCTATCTTAACAATTGAACAAGGTCTTTTCTGAAACAGATGCCGAGCAGTGACAGGCAGGCATGGATGGGAGGGAAAGACAGATTCAGCATAAAAGTAGGACCCATCACTCGTCATCACTGACTGGTGGAGCCCACTGACAAAGTTAAACAATACAAATGTGACAACTTTTATATGAAATGGGACCCAATTTTTCTAAAACGACAAAAACACGTGTGAGGTGGGCTCATCATCATCATAGTTATAAAAGTAAGAGTACTACAAATTTAACTCATGAAAAGTCACTGTTCTCTTCTGATCAGTTGTGTGTGAAAACAGAACATGTGCCATGTGATGTGGGGGTCTTGATCGCAAATTTTCATAAAATACTATTATTTTATGGGAAATGTGTTAAAAGCGATATATGGAGAAATGTTATCTAGAAATCTTTTATTGTCCAAAACTCTATAAATAAATATCATATGAATATTATTTTCTCTTTTCAATTTATTATTTCTATATCTTTTATTATCACATCAATAGTTATCAATTTATTATTTCAGTCTTTTTTTTTAATAAATTATTTGTATATCTTTTATTATCACATCAATAGTTATAACGGTCACTTTACTTCCTAACGATTAGTCACAATAATCTCTCAATATATCAAAATTTTAAAATAGTCTTTGATTGTAGATTTTGTTAGTCAGAATAATTTCTTCATTAATATTAACATATTAGTTCTTCAATATACTTACTTATTGTTATATTCGTCTTTATAAGTATTTACTTATTGTCATTTCAATCCATATATAAGAAGAGTTATTATAAAAATTGAGAGACTATTTTAGCGTGAGAAACTATTTTGACCAAGAAAGAGCACAATCAGGGACTAATTTAAAATTTTGATAGATTAAAGGACTAGTGTGACTAATCATTACACATTCATGGACGAAAGTGACAATTACCTCTTATAAATTATCTATTGTCATATGAATTATCAAATTGTTGTTGATTTTTAGATGTTTGAATAACATTTATCTTTTTAACGAGAAATTGTGTGTTCATAAGATCAAGTCTAACATGTTAAAACTGTTGTGTGCAAGTGTGAGTTATATGTCCCACATCGAATAGAAAACTGGAGGTTGAATATTTTATAAGTGAGAGAATCAATAAACTCATTTTCTTAAGGTGTGTTTGTTTTATAAGAGAAATTGTGAAGAGAGAAATATGTAAGAGAGAGTATCAAAAGAGATAAAAAGGTGAAAAATAGAGTAGATTTGATAAGTTGTTTGGTATAAAAGAAAGATGAATGAAATAGAGAAGAGAAAAGTGTTGATTATAACAAAAAGTACAAAAATACCCTTCAGATAAAAAAAATCTCACATTAAAATAATTTAATTAATTCAATCACTTAATTTAATTATGAGCAGGTTAAATAATTGAAATAATTTAACTGATTATTATATTACTTAATAAATTAATTAATTTTTAATTAAAATGATTTCATTGTTTTATTATTAATTTATTTTAGTAATTTAATATTTTAATTTTATTAGACCAACTCAACAACTTCCCCTTTCCTACCTCTCCATAAAAAAAACTTCCCTCTTCCTAAAACCCACGAGTAAAAAATTTAGATTACTCATCTCTAATTTACTTTTTGATTTTATCAATTAATTGGTAACTCACACCACACAAAAAAAAAATCACACCAGACAACAACCCATTTGGTTGTTCCACTTCATCATCTACATTTACATATTAATTGAAAAACCCTCCGAAACAATTTAAACTCGGCTTCTCATATTTTGTCAAAAGAAAAAAGAAAAGAAAAAATCTTCTCGTGTACTTCGTCTTATATATTACAATTTCGTTTTTAGAAACAAAGAAAGGTGAATTCTAGGGCGAGGGTTTAACTAATTCCCTCACCTAAAATTTGAGTGGACCACAATTAAAAATCATTAGATGAAGAAACTTATGAGATGGTATCATGTGGCAGCCACACTAGATTGAACCCCATAACTTCATTCTTTCTTTTCTCTCCCACTTATCACCTCTTACCCTCCCCACTCTTTTGTCACGGTGGTTCTCTGCCAAGTGCCACCCTTCCACCTTTGTCAAAGTATATCTTAATTAATGCTAATTAACCGCTGCAGGTTTTCTCTCCTTATTTGTA
>Ga0315915_1005446_pt1 | contig 15877 bp, 9 predicted proteins | sample MpolbnodulesMG_FD_207738 | JGI IMG/M metagenome (GOLD analysis project Ga0315915, IMG submission 207738) | Medicago polymorpha root nodule microbial communities from Los Angeles, California, United States - branched nodules | ecosystem: Host-associated > Plants > Roots > Nodule | place: USA... | reverse complement strand
CTCTCTAAAAACTCAGTCATCACCACCATCATCTCTCTCCCTCTCATATGCCTTTCCTTTTTCTTCCCCTATCTTCGCCGCTTCCTCCTCGTCTCTAACCCTCGTCAGCCTTCTCTCTTCCTCCTTTTTAATTTCTGTTCGTAAATGTTAGTTCATCCAATTTTTTTCTTTTCTCCTCTTCAATTTGATTTTGATTTGTTCTTATTGTGATAGTGGTTGTTCATCTATGTGCCACCAATGATGCTCCTATTCTCAAACAATCCAAATTCTAGGCACTGTCCTATATAATTAATGGGAAAAACCAGTATCTGCGACGAAGAAAAATTCATCCAGCTGCCACTCCTCCAAAGCTGAAGACTGTGATAAAGTCTTTGAAGAGGCAGATGAAGATATGATGACTGAAGTGATAAACCCTGAACCCAAATAAATTGAATCCAGTAACGAAAATCCACACTCAAAAACAACCTAGTAACGAAAATCACACTCAAAAACTACCCAGTAACAAAAATCACACCAAGCAGATATCTGTTAGTAGCTGCTGCTGCTAGCTGCATGTGCAGCTGTTTCTGTTTGGTTGTGGCAGCTAGGGTGTGGCTGGTTTAGGTATTGGCTTGGAACAACCGCTGGTGCGTTTTTTGGGTGGTTGTTGTTGTTGGAATTGATGATGGTCAAAGAAAGAGATGGAAGAAGAAGAAGAATAAGGGTCAATTGGTGTACATGGATCTCTGATATGCAAAGGTCAATTGTTGTTGTTGTTCTTGAGGTTGAGAGGAAGAAGAAATAAAAGATTAAGATTTGGGAGATTGGTTTAAATCTAAATTCTACTTCTCCTACATAGACATGTCATATTTCTCCTTTTCCTTTCTCCTTTCAATTCTACTTTAAATCTAAATTTCAAAATTAAAAAATTCTTAGACCAAACGTACCAATTTTTTTTGCAACAATGTCTTCAATTAGGAGCAATATTTCAAAACCAGAAATCTAAAATAGTCAGTAATCATAATCGGTTGAATATAAGAAGTGAATCTTAATCAGTTGAATAATAATACAAATGTTAAGATAAAAAGGTGTGTGAGGTTACTAATGAAAGGTAGGTCCATTATTTCAAGTCCAACTTGGTCAAGGAGCTTGAATCCATCCATTTCTGGCATGTTTACATCAACTAATACAAGGCTTCTTGCATTATAAAGACAATCAAATTAGTGTAAAACTTTGTGTAAAATCTCAAGCAAGTAATTACTCCACAATTAAAAAAAAGTAAATCACTTCACTAAGTTGGACGAAATTTATGCCTTATTAGTATTTTTGAAAACATTAGACAACTTGCAATGTTTTATTAATTTAAAGTCTTTCTGTAAATATGCATTGTAATATGTTTGATTATCCTTCAGTCTTCTCTGTTGTTGTTCTTACTTGAAAAGAGTCTCTTAATTTTTTCATTATGCATTTGTTTATTAACTTTATATACTATCAACCATCATCAAAAGTTAAGTTGTTTCAGACTGTTACAAGAAGTAGCAGCTACAAGAACAATAAAGAGCACGATATGTTTAGCCGGTTGTCAAAGCGATTTGCGGTTAATAAACCATTAGTTCTGCCAACTAAGCTCTCGAATATACGGCTAGAAAATCATGCAAAACTGCACTTAAAACCAAAATTACGTACAATGGTGGGAATCATATGGGATGAGCATCAAAAACTTCACATTTTTGCAATTCGTATGTTAAGCTTGACCTACACTTGATCCGGTCATGAGCAAAGCTAGAGTAGTTTTTAGATGGTAATTTTAAAAAATAAAATCATTTCTATAATTCCATACAACTTGATATATTGTAATAGAGTATGTATCTATTTGGTCCACACAAAGAAGAAATCGTCTCATTGAAACAAATACAACGAGGCTTTCAAAATCGTCTTTATGATGACGGTTGAATATAACCTTGATGATCTTCAATCTAATGTTGTATGGATTGTAGAGAATTATGAAGGTTCACATTCACAATAGACATTTTAGATTTCGCAATAGACGATGAATATTTGGAATTATACACTATAAATGTAGGAGACCATGGAGCTGCAGCTGCTGCACACCTGATGATGACTGGGATATTCATAACCTTGACGAGGAATTTAATCCAGTAGGAATTTTATGTCTAAGACTATGAGAGCCTTTAACTTATGATTAAATTAATGAAATTTTTTCATGTAAAAAGAATGATGACTTTCTGAATTAACAGAATTTATCCTCGATGATTCTTGATCTGTATGGATTCAACCCATTGTTATTCATTTGGTTTCTTCTATTATGTTGGTTTTATAGCCTGTAAAATAAACTTGGGAAAAGATGAATCTATTTCCAGTTCCTTTGCAATCAAATTCTTTGATCTCAATCCAAGTTTATCTTTCAATTTCTATTTTCTACAATTGAAAGATTAGTTTTTTGAGTTAGATTTGCAAGTGAATTCCCTAGTAATAGGACTTTGATAATGGTGATATCTCTTTAGGAAAACAAGAAGTGAGTTCAAAAGTGTGAATGCTGGAATTTTCGCTCAATGTCTCCCTAAATAAGAGAGATAAGATCACCTAAGTCTCGTTATGGATTGATGGGTGTCTACCCTGCTTTCTATGCTCATTTGGTAGAAGAAGTCAGAATTTAAGGGCGAGGTTCAAACGAGGAAAGGCTTAGGAGGTGGAATCATTAGTGAAGATATCCGCGCATAGTAAATCCGATCAATAGGTTGCAATCTGATAAAGGAAACGTTACATATTTGAGGAAGAATACGAACAGGATTCCACTGCACATTCATAGGTTGTTAGCTAGTGAAGAAGGCCTAGGGCATTCAGTAAAAGAAGAAAGATGGGGTTTGCATGGATGTATTGAGGATTAAGCCTTCTAGCATTAGATATCCACAAGCAGAATAGGATCCCAACATGGGACAGGCGAGGCTTGTATTTAGCGATTGGGGTCGGCACCCAATGCAATTGATGAAGACTTTGCGAAAGGACTGCTCTTGATTCTATCATGTCTATCGGATTCTGTTGAGAAGAGGGGACATGCATCCGACCCTATTTCATGCGGCTGTCCTAAAAAGCCAAATATCGTATAAAATATAGGATTGGAATCGATGACTTAACTAAAGCCCCTTTCCTTTCAACAAAGTAAGAGAATCGATGGGATTATCTCTCTTTTTTATACGAAAGGGCCAGGCATGGTTCACCAGGCGTACTAATTTCATTCGATAGAATGATGATAATTTTTATCGACCCTCACTTACCAGGGGAAGCGCGGACAAGTGGAAGACTTGGGTGTACATATTTCAGAAGACTATCTGCTTGAAAAACAACTCTTCCTCTTTAACTTCTTATTGTTTAGTTAGTTCAGAAGTTCTTTCAGTTCGAACTTGCTGTTCTGAGTTGCTTCTCTCTGTTTATGTGGTTAGTGAGTTATGGAATTGAAGCAGTTATTCATTCTTTCTTGAGTTCTAGTTTTTAGAGCTGTGTGACACCAGTGGATACCTTAAAAGTTAGCCGAAGGAAGAGAACTAGAGAGCTGGAGGGAAGGATTAAAATCCTTGATTCAAGACAGTATAAGATCCGTCACTCTTTTTGCAATTACAGAAAGCCACAGAAGCTGGCCTTACAAGATAGGGAGGCTGTCCAAAAAGGGAGATTCTTCGAGTTCATACCCAGTAGAAAGAAGGGCAGCTGCTAAGATCCCAAATCGAGATTGGCTAGATGGGAGTAGCTCATGCCCGGCTCGGGATATGATGTTTGATAAGATGGATTCGTTCATGAAAGAAAGAAAATGCAATGGTGGAAAATGAATAGAAATGGCTGGTATGTATTAGTCTATTCGCTAATGAGGTGCCGACATCTGTGTTAGTTCCTAGGAGTGATGTTACAACGTCCCTTAGTAAGAGCATCCGATATAGCCAAAGATCCGAAGGAGAAGCAAGAACAAAGGTGGACATTAACAATAATGCCCGTAAGTATTGCAAGCTCAAAGACATTTGCTCAACAATCTTCTGGTTAAGGAAGAATATGGAGAATTTGCATCAGGATATGATAAAATGAATAAAGTATGACATAGAAATCTGTCAATTAATCTATTTTTATAATTTCTCCTAATTTACAATCTCATCAACTAAATTTCGACCTTTAATAAATTATATATTGGATTAATAACACTTGGTCACATCATAGGCAACACTTCAGTGCATGTAAATCAATTCTTCATCTTTGCATTCTCTAACAGAAATTTCCAGTTGGTCACTAGCACTTGAGGGCAATACATCACAACAATGCCTTCTTGGAGCCTGCAACTGAAATCAAATAAAAGTTTATATAAGCTTATGATCAATGTAAAGCCATCCTCCTAAAAACCATGAAAAGTATTATGGATTCGTTTACGTTCGAACAACATTTTCAGTTTTAACTTCGTATGTGACTTCTTGGAATGATATTTGGTAATGAATTTTTCTTTTTAATTGCGATAGATAGAAAATAGAAGTTTTTTTTTAAAAAATTTCCATAAACAAGGAAAACAATGTTTTTGAAGATTTTCATGATTTTTAAAAATATTAGATTTTTTCAAAATGCATTTCAAGACCGGTGTTACATTTCTGATGGTGAAACTCGACTCGGATGCCTTAAGCAAGATCTTAGGTTCGAGTTGGGAGAAGAAACCCCACTCAAGATGGTTAGTAGATTTTTCTGCAAAGATTAATCACCGATAAACTGGTGGATACTTTGCATCAAGAACAGGTTTACCAAAAAAAAATGCATATCAAAAACTTCCGAAATACCTTATCTTACTTTGTCAGCAAAAATGGAAAAAAGAAACACCTTAATTAAATGGACTCACAAATTGTTACCTGTTTGATATCAAGGTCTAGCTTATGAGTAACCACTTTGATGACTTCTAGTTTCTTTGGAGACACCAAATCCTTTGAGCAATTTTGAAAGGATCTCTTATAATAACTGTTTATAATACCATCTTTACCAGAAGAGACACTATCAAAATAGAAGATAGTAGATCTTTTACAAGGATCAGGGTGAAGAGGTTTTGTGTTGAAAGTATAAGCTTTTGCTAACATATTTCCCTTTTTCCACTGCTTGAATGTTTCTCGCGCATTCACAACATCCGGCAAAAACATATGGTTGGGGAATACTTGAACAGCATAACCCCATGACACTGAAATTGTCCATGAAAACCATCTGTCATAGCAAATTGTTTGTTGCAACATCCTTTGAGAATCAACATTTACTGCTTCAAATAAATGTTTTAGAGCTTGTGTAGTTGTCATGTTCGGAAAGATTGGATCTGTGTAATCTGGATGATGCAGAGACAGTAAGGGTGTTACTGGATGTGCAGCTAATAGGCCAAAGGTATTTCCAGTTAAATCAACCTGTTTCATTTCATAACCATAAAAACTATGCATTAATTAGGCTCGTTAAAGGGAGTAAAAATGACGTGCGCATTCTAGGCGCCGAGTAATTTCGTTCGTAAAATCTAAAATGATCTATGAAATTGAAAATCTTGGATCACATTACATTAGTCATTCATGCCAATTAAAGGGCAACCCGGTGCACTAAAGCCCCTGCATACGCAGGGTCTGAGAAGGGGTCCCACCATTTGGTGTATTGTACGTAGGGTGTTTGCGGTGCGGTTTAGTTCAGTTTTGAGTGTAAAAGTCATCCGAACCGCGAGATAAAAAAGCATGCGATTTGATTTGGTTCGGTTGACTTTAAAAATAAAATCTGAGTCAAACCAAACCAAACCAAACCAATGCGGTTTGGGTTGGATCGGTTAGTGCGGTTTTTTCGATACAATATAATTTTTTGTTTTCAACAGTAAATTCAAGTTAAAAAGATGAAACACAACATATCTTCAACAATGTTTTAAACTTCATCAACCATTACAATTTAATTTTCATTTTACTATGTTTTCAACAACATAGACCAAGTTAAAAATGTGGACAAAAACTAATTCTATTTTGTAAGAAATAGAAATGACTAAAATTTTATCCTTTTCTAAAAGTTCTCGTAGCACATAAATACGTTTTTGAAATAAAAAGAAGAGAATGAACTTAACAAGAGAAAAAAGATATCATTTTATAAAAATTTCCATTGAGTTTATATGAGTATTTGTCTAGGTCACATATGTTTAATTAATATTTTTCTTATGTTGCGGTTTGGTTCGGTTGGTAAAATGAAAACCGCAAACCAAACTAAACCATGTGGTTGAGTAAGAAAATGATCTGATTACATCCGAACCAAATGCGGTTTTTTACGGTTTCGGTTTGGGTTGGTTCGGTTTGCGGTTTTTCTATTGGATTGGTTCGATTTTGAACACCCCTAATTGTACGCAGGGTCCGGGAAGGGGTCCCACTATTTGGTGTATTGTACGCAGCCTTACCTTGTTTTTACACAAAAGTTGTTTCCAGGACTTGAACCCGTGACCTTTTAGTCACATGACAACAATTTTACCGGTTGCGCTAAGGGTGGATTCTAAGGTGAGGGAGCAATTAAATCCCTCACTAGTGGACCACTTATGTTATACCATCAGATCTCTTAAAAGAATTTTAAGGCTCGGATGTGTTTGAAAATAAAAAAGTAACATTTACAGGGAATTTCTACGGTACACTCACAAAGTGAGGTGTACCGGTACTCTTCCTTCCAAATTTTATAAATAATCATCATTTTTTATGTAATAAATAACTATTTGTCAATATTTATATTTTATAGAACACCATTTCATAAGAAAAAACATCATTTCATTGTTTATAAGAATCATAGTAATTTTTTAGTAAAAAATAATCAATATTCTCAATTATGAGTGATAAAAATTCAAAAAAAAATTAATTTTATTTCGTTGACACTTTTGATGAATAAGATTTAGTTATTATAATTATAAATGATAAAAAATAATATTTTTCTTCAAAAAGCAACTCATTTAACTATTAATTTAAATAATGAGTCTACCGGTACACTCAAATATATTGGGTGTACCATAGAATTTACCACATTTATATCTTCCCACACCCAATCTTTTCACCTTTTTATTTTTAGATTTCTTTTATCATTCCCATTATTTTCTTCCCATGAATTTCCTTTTTATTTTAATGCCGGGTTTCTCGCCTCTTTCAATCTCCCGTCACCCCCTTGATTTTTCTTTGGTACAATTTTAAAAAAAAAAAAACAGGAAAGGAGAAAAGACAAAATAAACAACAAGAAAGAAAAAATTGTTGCAATTGAAACAACTTCACAATTGTAATTAGAAATTAAAATTGAATTTGGTTAGTTTTTGCAAAGTTTCGTTGGAAACTTTCATTTCTTTGAAACTTTGGTTGAAATTCAACTTGAACAAAATTTGGATTTTGTTTTTTAAGATTTAAAATAATAATGATCATGTAAATGAGTGAGTGTTTCAGTTTCTTTGCCGTCAATGGGAATTTTTCCAAAAAACACAATAAGAATAATGATTGAGTGGGAGAAGGCATATGTGTTACTTTTTTTTTATTTTCAACAAATCTAAACCTTTAAATTCTTATAAAAAATCTGATGGTATAAAATAAGTGGTCCACCGTTGAGGGGCTCCCTTGTCTTAGAATCCACCACTATTTCATAGACAAAATTAACTACTACTCCCCTAAAAAAAATTACTCAAAATTTGCAGCATTTCAAACTAATCATGATTTCAATTAACTATTTGTTACCTGATGAAAACCTGGTTCATGTGTCAACCCTACACCAAGTTCAGCTAAGCAAGAGTAAACTCTACCATCACTTCCATATAGATGAGGATACCTTTCCAAACAAGAATCAAAAACCTTAGCCAAAACTTTAGCAAGAGATGAACTAATAGCAAAACCAGCACCACCAAAAGCCATTCCAAAACCAAACAACCGATTCTGCTCATAAATCTCAGAGTGTGCACCAATATAATACCAAAGCTCATGATCATATTTCGAAAGAGTCTTCACCAAATTCTCCGGGAAGAAAACCGTGTCGTCGTCTCCAAACACATACCACTTCACATCTGAATGATTCAATGCCACAGTCTCCGCGACAACACGCGCCACCCGGATAGCTGATCGAAGTCCACCTTTGCAAGTATATCGAAACCGCGAAGTGTCTTCGGAGACACATAGAGGAGGAAGAGAAGAAGGGTCATCTTCATTTTGTGGTAGACTATCCAAAAACACACAACCCTTCATTGCATTGTTGTTTTTCCACCATAGTTTCACATACTCTTTTCTCTTTGTCCATGAACTCTTGCTTGAAGCAATTCCAAACACAATATCATCTAGAGTTGTGTTTGTTTTTTTGATGGAAATGTCTTGTGATGATTCTGAAGAATGGTGCAAATGTACTAATAGCTTTGAATTTGATGTACCTAATATTAATACTGATACAAGAACATAAAAACCACAAAATGAAGATGTTACTAATATGAAATTAATTAGAGACTGTGCTTTTGTGTGTTTCTGAAATAACTGCATGTTAATTCACAATGAATACTTAAGAAAATGAATATTGTGAATATGGTTATGTTGTGAATTTTTTCTATATAATTAAGCAAAGAGAAGCACCGTAATCCACGGCGTGAGAAACAACAAACATGCCAAGTTTTGACGTTTTGAGTAAGTTATAATTCCATGTATAAGATTGAAATATTTTCTCTACCAATTAGATTTTTGCGGTTGGCTAGTAAGGAGTGACCATAGTCAATATTCATTGGATATTAGTCAAGTCTTTGAATAAATATTTATTGACTATAGTGAAGACCATGAAAATAAAATTTTAATTTAGGTGTAGGAGATAGGTAGGCCACCTGTCAAGTGAATATTTACTATTCACATGGTGGTTGTACAATGTACCAAATTTTAATTTAATTTAATGTAGATTTGATTATATTTTTATATTTAATAAAATTAACTTTAAATATGAACCGTCTGATCTCGATTTATCATTTATCAATGCGCTAGTTGCGTGAATCCATCGAATTTTCAATCTGAGACAATATGAATCGTTACTATTCAAATCCAAATTTATTGCGTTAAAAAATATATTTAATTAAACGCATTAAATAATTTTAATCATTGATTTGAGATTGATCGGTACCAAATTATCTTCAAACAATCTACATCACTCATTTAAAATCTAATTAACTTGTCACACATGTAATGTATGGAATCAGACCATGCACCACAACAACTTTAATAAGGTCTTTGGTTTGGCCAACATTTAACAGCCAAGAGAAACAGGTGGCTTGTGTTGGTTTCATACGCATATTTAGGTATAACAGCACTATTCATAGTACTAAAGGTTTTTACTCGTTTGTTACGGTTTTTTTTTGTTGCTTTTGGTTTAATTTCCTTGAAATTAATGGTTACGTTTATCTTTTTTGAAAGGATTGATTAATGGTTACATTTATCATTTTGCGTTTCCTTTTCCTCACATTATTCTCGTCTTATATCCCTTTTGGGAAATGCTAACCGGTGTCCCCAGAGCACTGGTTAAGGATACTAAAAAGGGAAATTATATAGTAATTATTGCATTGAAAACTGTGTAATTAATCCATAAATAAGTCAACAAAGTTTCCTTTTATGGTAATAAATTCTTTTTTTTTTAATGCTTAACCAGTGCCCCGGGGACACCGGTTAGCATGACCCAACTCTTTTTTGAAACCAATTTAAAGACTGAGCTGTTCAAATTTGTCTTAGTTGTAAGTTGTAATATAATGCATAAAATTAACACTGGCATCACATGATTTTTTTTTTTTAAGGAGGCATCACATGATTATTATTTTACTTGTTGAAGTGTGCTTGGGTTTGCAAAACGCGTATTTAGAACTTTGGAAGTATAGGCACTCAAGGTGTGGAAACGGGTTCAAGGCTTCAAGCCGTTAGATCATGATTTCTTCTATTCACATGCATTGCATGTTTGGATGCTTGCACGGTAATCACTCAGAGTGTAAGAATAGAAACAAGAAATTTGTTGTTGACACACCAAAGAAGGCTGAAAAACATCAGTAAAAGACTTAAATGCTTCGGCGGCAATTAACTACCGAGGAAAAGAATTGGCGACAGTTAACTACCAAGGAAAACTCCGACTGTTAACTACTGTCGATTTCATCGGCAGTTAACTGCCGATGCGTCCTTTACACAGAAACAAAAGCACCAGTTTCATATTAGTTCCTGTATTCTTCAACAATTGTTCAACTTCTCTTCAATTCTCACCAAATCCATTTTCACGATTTGCAACCCAATCATCCCCACATTATCACAAGTAAGTAGTACTAATCATTGTAATCATAATGTTAGTTTGTTTAGGTTTATTTTTAAAAAAATTTTGAGTAGTTTGCATGTGGTTAGGGTTGATGTTGAAATTGAACTTTTGGTAGATTGCATGTGTTGTTAAGATGTTATAGATGAATGTAGTTGTTGTAATTGATGTATGAATGATTTTTAAGTATAATGTGGTTTTGAATGGTGCCAAATGAACACAATTTGAATATGTTTGATACTTTGCACACAAAGTGTTTGACAAAATGCCCAAATGAGAATTATATTGATTATTTAGTTAGTTTATGTAGTTATAGATAATTGTAGTTGATGGAATGATGTTTAGCTTATGTTTAGGTTGAATGTGGTTTTGAATGTTATAGATGAATGTATGTTGTGAATGATGTTTAGTTTATGTTTAAGTTGAATGATGTTAATTTTTTAAAAATTTGTGTAGATATGTCTAGTCCGGATCAGGAGCAGCCGATTGATCCATCTAAGCTTATATGAGGTAGATGTGCTATGACAAATAGCGCCAGACAGGCAAGGCAAAACGTGCACATCCCAAAGAGGGGAAGAGGTAAAGGTCGGATGGGGGATGGTGCAGGGAGTTCTCAGGCTACACAGCCTGAATAGTCGCAGGTGGCTGACCCTACGCAGGTGGAGTACGCTAATTATCAGGATCAAATACACGATGTCACTGATGGTGGGTATGACGACCAACATACTCCGGAGGATGTTGTGCCTGTATTAGACGAGGATGACATTGCAGCAGCGAGAACCCCAAAGACGTTACCTGATCAACCTCCCTTTCCTGGAGGACCAGAAGATACATTTTTCATGTTCTCTTATGCCAACCATGTTGCATTGCGGCTCTAGTATAATTCAGATAACGTAAGTGTTATTTTTAATTGTCTAAAATTATCACATGCAATACTTATTAAATATTATATCAACTTTTAATTTTATTTTTTTTATGTTTTAAATTCGCGGGCGAAATTTAATTTTAAAATGTCGCGCGTAATATAAATTGAAATTACATGTGCGTGTAAATTTAAATGTTTTAAGTTTTTTAAATGTGTTATGTATTTTTTTTTTAAGTTTTAAATGTGTTATGTCTTAAAATAGAAATATGTGCGCCAATTTAAATTCGTGATTTTTATATTTCAATGTGTTATGTCTTATTTTTCTTATTTAAATGTTTACAATGTTTATGTTGTTTAAAATATGTTGTTTTTATTTCAGATTTGTAAGGAGCGTAAAGTAAAAGTCATTAATCGTGGAGTTAAGATTTTGGATCTCTGACGTCCACATCATAATCAGGCATGGTTTTAGGGTTCGCTTAGGGCGAGTGGGCTACATGATTTGGTTTACACATGCTACGCCACTGTGCTTCATGCTTTGCTTATGACTTTATGCGAAAGGTGGTTTGCCAATATCAACAGTTTTCACTTGCATATGGGGGAGGTGACCATTACTTTGGATGATGTCGTCTGTCTATTGCATCTTCCGATTGAAGGGATCATGTTGAACCATCCAAAGAAGGTGTCTCAGGCTGATGAGTGGAGCTGATGGTGAAACACATAGGTGTGACATAGGCGAAGGCTGTGAAAAATTGCAAGGGCGAGTTCGGTGCTTACATTAGTTATAAGGTGCTAAGGAAGTATTATGTGGACTACCTCGATGATGCTATTAGATTGTCGGATCCATAGACTCCACAAGAGATGGGAAGGGTTAAGACTGCAAAATTTTTTATTTTGACCCTCAGTCCAAAAAAAATTATACATCTGCCCTTTGTTGAAAAGTATTGATAAAAATACCCTTGTTAGCCAACTGAATTGGCCAACATAGGTTTTTTTCAATTTTTTTATACATGTTATATGCTCAGTTTGGCGAACATGCAGTGCACACAGAAAAGTTGCATGCTTTTTTCATGTTTGTTCCTTAATTTGGCGAACATGCAATTTTTTTTTTATGTTACAAGGACCAAATGGCCAACATATCTTTTGTTAAAAAAAAATTCTTGTGTTATATTTATAATCCGGCGAACATTGAATTAGTTTTTATTTTCTTTTATTAAAAAAAACATATTTTGATATTTTTATAAGGATTATAAATATTTTTTTGATATCAAAATATGTTTTAATTAAAATATGAATTAAAATGTTTCAATTAAAATGTATTTATAAGCCGTTTTGGGATAACTTTTTCTTCTTCTATTTATATCTTTAAGCAAATTTGACTATAAGAATGATATTTCGTTGGTCTAAAAGTTACAATTAATTAACTTAAAAAACCTACGCGTTGCGAAAAATACTTAAAGGATTTACATGTTACAATTACTAAACAACTTAAAAGACTTTTCGTGTAATTTTTTTAAAAAAAAAGGAGGTTACATGTTCGCCAAACAAAAGAACAAACATAGCAAAGCCTGCACACCTAAATGTTCACCAAACACACAGTATAGCATGTATAAAAAAAAATTGAAAAAAACCTATTTTCGCCAATTCATTTGGCTAACAAGGCTATTTTTATCAATACTTTTCAACAAAGGGCAGATGTATCATTTTTTTTGGATTGAGGGTCAGAAGAAAAAAAAAATCGTTAGAATTGCTTGTGTGAAGTCCTACCTCTTGTACTTGGTTGGATGTTTGTTGTTTGGTGATAAAAGCAACAAACACATTGAGTTGATCTATCTAACAATCATGGATGACTACGCGGGGATGCGTAATATTTTTGGGGAGGGATGGCATTGGCATACCTATACCACTGTCTATCTGAGGTCTCTTTCCCTGGAGGAAAAGCTCTTGGAGGTAGCATTACACTGCTCATGGTAATAAATTGTCACTTTTGAACCTTAACATTTTTTTTTGTTTTTTTCCTGCGTAATAACTTATAAATGTGATTTGTTTGGATTGTGCAGGGATGATTTTTGGTGCATTTTCCTGACTTTTACCGTGTTGATCCTAATCCCGACTATATCCAAAACTATCCGTTTGCAGCGAAATGGGAGATATAGAGGGGTCATGGAGAGGGGGTGATATATCGCTCATTGCTTGATAAATTGGGGTTTGATGACGTTACATGGATGTCGTACGAAGAGCACAGGGAGATCCATGATTTTGAGGAGATTTTCTGGTATTCAGGCTGGATTATATGCGGTGTTGACAGGGTGTATCGTCACTTGCATGAGAGAGTTAGGCGGCAGTACAGATACGTGCAAAACATCCCTAGACATCCGACGGATGTTGTTGAGCTGTGAGCGACTCAGATTGTGCAGGCATTCATTGTCTTTCGTACTCACATGATAAAGGAGCCCGATTGGGTCAGCCGGCATGAGAGTCGGCATGGCAGATGGAGGATGGCTATATACCATGGTACACTAGGGTGTCTCACCCTCAGATTTTGCCACTTATTCCAGGATTACCTCCGAGGCCAGCAAATGAGGAGTAGATCATTGCACATCAGTGGGAGAAGTACGAGGCGAGAGGCTCGCTTGATATTTATGAGATGATTAGTGGTGTTGTTGCCTATGCTGATGAGCAGTTGGGTCGGGAGGTGATGAGCCCTAAGCAATGGTTTGCGGCCATGCGCCATGTTAGGGAGCAAATCACACCGATATTGACCAGGAGGCGAGGTCGGAGGTTGAGGAGGCAGCATGCCGAGTAGGAGCAGCAACACCAGGACTAGTCGGAGGGAGGGGTTGATGTTTAGGACTCATGTTAGGACTTATGTTTATGACTTGTTTTTAGTTTTTGTGGGATTTGTTGGTTTATTATAAATTATCATGACATTGGTTTCTTGTATTTCGATGACATATTTCTATGAGAATTGTTGGTTTTCGTATCATATTTTCAATTTAAATGATGTTGGTAATTTTCGTTTATTAATTTTATGATTTGGTATTGAAGCAATATGTTTACAATGTGTAAAAACACATATAACAGGTTCTACATCAGTAGGTTCTGCCAATTTACAACTTCAGGGCACATCGGCAGTTAACTGTTGAGGAAAACAGGGAACCAACGACAATTAACTGTCGAGGATTACCAATCCTACAGCAGTTAACTACCGAGGGGTATTACGGTCTTTTATATGTGTGTTTCAGCTTTCTTATGTGTGTGAACAACAATTTTCTAGAAAGAATGATCTTAAGAATCCAAAGATCCAATTCAATCAATTAATTTAGTATTCTTTTTGTCTTTTTCATATACAGATCTAACCTGAACTGAACTAAACCAATTAAATCTGATCTTTATTGGTTCAGATATCAATTTCATACCATTCAAATCAATCACCTAAGGAAAAATACTTAGACCATCTTAGACTTAGACCTGTCTCACATTTTAAAGACTTGGTGAGACCCACATATTTTTAATATTAAAAAATTAAAATATAAGGATATAAAATCAGTGATAATTGATTAATGGATCTCATTTAGTAATATTGTGTGATACTAAGTTAGGGATTGAGTGCTTATTAGGTATTACTATTAAAAAAATTATAAATAAGTTATGTGTACATGTGAGACTCCTTTAAAGACCTAAAAATAGATATCTCCATTGTTGATGCCCTCGATGAACACAACCCCAAATAGTAAAATTTAAAAGAGAATAATTTAATCACATCACTGAACGTCATTTCACTTTTAAATTTTATCATCTATCTATGTACCCATATGAACTTTATTAAGGTTCGTGTGTATGTAAGAGTTTCTCTCACCCCAAGACTTTAAGGCTTTGTTTGCGAGTTTGGAGAGGAGGGGAAAGGAAGGCTTTGAGGGGTGGAAAATATGAGGGAAAATGGAGAAATCTTTTAAAAAAAATTAAATAGTAGTAGATTTTTAGAGAATGATATATATATTTTTTTGGTCTAGTAGCCTAATGGCTAGAGAAATTCACCTTAAAGGTGAAAAAGTGGGGTGTCCGGGGTTCGAACCCCGGCCCCTGCATAAATTATGCATTATCACTTACCAAGTGAGCTAAGCTCACGGGGACGAGACTGATAAATTAATGCATATGATTACTATATTTTTAATTTTAAAAATAATATAACAACATAGATTAAATTTAAAAAATCGATATAAATCCCCCAAAACCCTACTCCAATACAATTTTGTAGTTCCTCCAAATAAGAAGGGTTTAGTATTTATTTATTTATATATATAAATCCTACAAAGTCTCCTACCCCAAACCCTACTTTTTTCTAAACCCTACTTTTTCCCCTCCTTTTATGAAAAAAAAAGTCCAACTGGGGACTGAATCAGGTACCTCATCCTTCCAATTCACAACTCTTACCACCAAGGCACTAATGTTTTTGATGACATGTGATTGCTTCAATGTTATGTATTCAACACAAATCTTGGGTCCTATTTCTTTCAATCTCAGAATCCCTAAATCATTTCTCACCATCATGAAATTGAACCTAACAACCATAACCCCACCCTTTTTGGTGGGCATAATTAATTTTTAATGAAAAAAGGTGTGCAAGGAATTGAATCAGGTAGCACATGAAAAGTTCATTTTTTTTTAAAGTCACTGATGCCATTGCAATTTTTTTTTTTTTTTTTTATAAATGTTTATTTTCAT
>Ga0315915_1005445_pt1 | contig 15879 bp, 16 predicted proteins | sample MpolbnodulesMG_FD_207738 | JGI IMG/M metagenome (GOLD analysis project Ga0315915, IMG submission 207738) | Medicago polymorpha root nodule microbial communities from Los Angeles, California, United States - branched nodules | ecosystem: Host-associated > Plants > Roots > Nodule | place: USA... | reverse complement strand
TAATAGGCTTTTTAAAAAGCTCATGCTTGACCTATTTATTAAACGAGTTAGGCTGGATCGAGCTTTCAGTAGGTCGGGCTATAGACCCATAAGAGCGGGCTTACCTATTCCCACCTCTACTAGTTGCACTGAAATGACTAAAGCACCCATGCTTTGGGTGTTGCGATTTGTACATTAACATCATTTTTTATTTTTTATTTTTTACTTTTAATATGATATTATATTTTTATTATATTGTACAATAAATAAATATAAATATATACATTCTCTCTCAAAAAATAAAATAAATAAATAAATATATATATATTTAGGTTCAAAAAATAAATACATATATTTAATATTGCATTGTAAACATATTTTTATATTCACCTTTAAATAAATTATAGTTTACACAAGGGTAGTTAAGTCATTTGCTAAGACTTTCTTTCCTTCCATTATCTCCTCAACCAAACAATTAAAAAAGCATCTCACTTTTTATCCACTCTCATTTAAAAAACAATCTTTCCTTTTACTTTTTTTTACTTTCACCACAAAAACTCAAAAATTTGTTGTTGGCACATTTTGTGTGGCTGAGAAACACATGTAAAATACGATAATACCCCTCGGCAGTTAACTGCCGAGGAAATATAAAACCGGCTGTAGTTAACTATCGAGGAAAACCTCGGCAGTTAACACCCGAGAAAAACCTCGGCACCTAACTACCGAGGCGTCCTGAAACCAGAAATGGCAGAAGCATCACTTGCTTATCACTTGCTTCTGGACCTGTAATGTGTTTTAAAACACATAACACAAACCTATTCCAATATTTTCACATCAACAACAATTATAAATTATCAACATTTGATTCAAGTAAAAATGCACCACGATAACAAATTACCAAGCTGAAATCAAAATGTACCAACATCATTTAAAATATACAATGTCAACCAAATACGAACAAAAGTCACCAAAGTTTGAAAATGAAACTAACAAAGCCTAAAACCAACAATCCCTAAACAACAACTACAAGGAATCATACTGCTGATCCTGGTCTTGCTGATGTTGTTGCCGCCTCCTCGGCCTCTGGCCTCGCCTCCTGGCCAATATCGGCGCGATCTGCTCCCTAACATGGCTCATGGCCTGAAACCACTACCGAGGGCTCATGACCTCCTCCTGGCCCATCTGCTCATCAGCGTAGGCAACAACGACACTAACCATGTCATAGGTATCAGGCGAGCCTCTCGCCTTGTACCGCTCCCACTACTGTGCAATGATCTGCTCTTCATTTGCTGGCCTGGGAAGGTCTCCTGGAAGAGGTGGCAAAATCTGAGGGTGAGACATTGTACTGTACCATAACACATAGCCATCCGTCATGTCTCCTCTCCAGCCGGCTGACCCCAATCGGGCTCCTTAAGAGTGCGAGTGCGAAAGTCTACGAATGACTGCACAATTTGAGGCGGTGTCAGCTCTACAACATCCGTCGGATGTCTAGGGACGCTCTGGACATATCCGTACTGCCTCAACACCCTCTCAGGCAAGTGACGGTACACCATACGAACACCGTACATAATCCAGCCTGAATACCAGAAAACCTCCTCAAAACCCTACATCTCCCTGTGCTCTTCGTACGGCCTCCAGCATACGTCATCAAATTGAATACGATCAGGCAATGAGCGATACGTCAACCCCTCTCCATGACCCTTCTGTAGCTTCCACCTCGCTGCAACCAGACAATTTCTAATATAGCCGATGTTGGGATCAACACTGAAAAAGCCAGGAAAATGCGCCAAAAACCATGCCTGCACAAACCAAACATATCACATTTATAAATTTTTACGCCCGAAAAATATAACAAAAAAATAAAAGTAAAGTTTCACATTAATAAGTTTCTTATAGTGAGTAGTGTCACGCTTCCTCAAAGAGCTATGTCTCCAGGAAAACAGGCCTCAACTAACTCGGCGTATAGGTATGCCAGTGTCATCCCTCCCCAGGAATAATTACACATCCCCACGTAGCCCTCCTCCATGGTCGTCAGATAGACCAACTCGATGCGTTTGTTGCTTCTATCACCAAACAACAAGCATCCTACAAGATATGACAGATAAGACCTCACACAATATTTCTTAACCCTCTCCAACTCCTCCAGCTCCTCTAGATCCTCTGTATCCGCCAATATATTAGCCCTACCAAGGTACCTCGTATATAATTCCTTCAGCTTTGGATAACTAATGTACCCACCATACTCTGTACCATAAATTTTCTCTGCCTCCGTCTGCGACAAACCCAAGTGCCTCACCAATAGTCCACAGGCCTCATGTCTCAACATCTTCTTCTCATGGCTCAACATCCGCCCTTCAATTTGAAGATGCGTAAGACATGCGACATCATCAAAAGTCACAGTCATCTCCCTCAAGGGCATGTGAAAAGTGTTGGTCTCGGAATGCCACCTCTCGCATAATGTCATCAGCAAAGCATGAGGCACAGTGGCGTAGTCCAGATAAATCAAATCATGTAACCTGCTCTTCCTAAGCGGATCCCAAAACCATCTCTGATTCTCGTTTGGACGTCCGAGACTCAAAATCTTATTCCCATGATTAATCGCTTTTACAACACGCACCTTACGAACCTGAAATAATAGAAAAATAAACATAGTTTAAACAATGTAAACATCTTACTAGACAAAATAAAACTTAACACATGCAAAAATAAAAATCACAAATTTAAATTGCCGCACGTATTTTTAACCTAAGACATAACACATCTAAAACTTAAAAAAACACATAACAAAAACAATTTAAATCATAACTAAACATAAAGAAAATAATAAAAGTTGAAATAAAGAAAATATAAAGAAAATAATTAAACATAAAGAAAATACTTAAACAAAAACACATATAAAAAAAGTTGATATAATAATTAAACAAACACACATATAAAGAAAATTATTAAACATTAAGGAAAAAAAGTAAAAAAAATAACACTTACGTTATCTGAATTATACCAAAGCGGCAATGTCACATGATTGGCATAAGAGTGCAACAGAGATATATTTTCTGGTCCACCAGGAAAGGGAGGCTCCGAAGGTAACACCGTTGGGGCAGCCGCTGCTGCAATGTCATCCTCGTCCAGTCTGCTGCTGCTCTGGTATATGATCCTGGTCATACCCACCATCAATCACATCGTGGTGTATCTGATCCTGATAATTCAGGTACTCCACCTGGGACGGGTCAACAACCTGTGACTCTTCAGGCTGTGTAGCCTGAGAAGTCCCTGAACCATCCCCCCTCCGACCTCTTCCCCTCTTTGGGATGTGTCCGCTTTGCCTCTCCTTCCGGTGGCTTTGTGTCATAGCACGCCTACCACCAATCATCTTAGATGGATCAGTGGGCTGCCCCTGATCAGACATGTCTACAAAAAAAATTAAAAAATTAACATCATTTTCATAACCTAATCAAACACATTAAACGTAAACTAAACATAAACATTCAGATTAAACCTAAACTAAACATAAACATAAACATAATCAAACACATTAAAAGTACAATGAACATCATTTCCATAACCTAAAACCATTCAATATAATCATCATTACTATATAATTTGTGTCCATCATTTCCATCATAACCTAAACATCATTCAATATAATTCTCATAATCTAAACTAATTAAAAAATCAATAATCAATATACACTTAATCAAACTATAATTAACATCATTTCCATCATTTCCATAACATAAACTAACTAAATAATCAATATAATTGTCATTGAAGCTTTTATCAAACACTCTTTGTGCAAAGTATCAAACATATTCAAAACCACATTATCATTAAACATCATTTAAATAACACTGACAACAACTACATTCATTTATCAATTCATAAACTACGCATGCAATCATCAAATTGTCAATTTTAAAATCAATCCTAACCACATGCATACTACTCTAATTTTTTTAAAAATTAAACCTAAACAAACTAAAATTATCATTAAAATGATTGATACAACTTACTTGTAATAATGTGTGGTTGATTTGCTTGCAATTCACGAAAATGGTTTTGGTGAGAATTGGAGAGAGTTTGAGAGAAGTTGGGAGAAGTTTAGAAACTGATTATATTTGTGTTTCTACTTCTGTTTATGTTCAGCACGCTTTGGCAGTTAAGCAGTTAACTGCCGAGGTTTTCACTGCAGCCGGTTTTATATCAAATTTCAAAAACTCGCAACAAACACCTTAACATTTCAGTAATTTCACTCACTCGCTCGATGACTCAGCGTTCATCTTGTTCCTCCTCTTCCCCAATCAACAAATTCGACGTCTTCGATTTCAGCGAAGATTCGAAAACTGAGAAACTTTCTGAGAAAATGCTCAGAAAATTCAGAACCCCTATCAAATCTCCTTCTCCCCCCATTTCAAAATACGAATTTCTTCAAGCATGTAAGTCACTCTTCTCGCTCAATTCCTCTTTCTTTTTCCTCAATTTCGATTGCTTTTTCGTTCATTCAATTTCGATTCTATGCAGTTGCGGATGGTTCAAAACCTCAATCGAGGATTGTTTCCATTGATCTAGGTATCGTTCATGCAAAAACCTCTCCTACATTTTCAATTGCATGATTTAGGTTTTTTTTTTTATAAATTTTTTTTTTATCTCAATTTCGGTTTGATTTTGAAGATAACGATGATCAAGAAGATGCTAAATGTTCACCGGTGAAAGTTTTGAACAAACCGTTAGAGGTTGTTGATGACGAGGATGATGCAGACGATACTGGTTTCAATAAACTGTTAGAGGTTGACGATGACGAGGATGATGCTGGTTTGAACGAACCGGTGGATGTTGACGACGAGGAGGAGGATGATGCCGGTATTGATGATGATCGAGGGAAAAATGTTAATGCATGTTCAATGGACTCGCCATTGCAACATTTTGCTGAGAAAGAGAGTGACCGTGATGCTGAGTTTGTAGATAGTGATGTTGACTTGGAAGTAATTACTCAATGCTAATTGTTGTTTATTTTCTTTTAACCTGATTGCGTATTTTGTTTACTTAGTGTGTTATTGTTTATGACTGTTAATTGAATTTTGTTTCAGAATCAGGTATTAGATATGTGTTCTGATGATGATGATGAGGACGATGAGGATGATAGTGAAATGAGTTCGTCTTCAAATTCTACTTTTGATTCTTCAAAATTTGAAGGTATTTTAAGTAACATATGCAGAATTCTTATTATCGGTAATAGTGGAAGATGATTTTTTATACTGGTCTTCTATTTACAAATTGTTAGATTTTTTTCCTTGTGATTTCAGATTGCTTTGAAGATCACCTAGTGGAGGATGATTCTGCTGCATTTAAAATTGTAAGTGTATTTGTCATGTTTATATGGTCAATTGCTTAGAGTGTTACCTACCTGCTGATGATTGTAATCAGTGGAGGCAAAATGTAAAATCTTTGGTTACATTATGAAAAAAATTTAAATTTTTTCTGCCTTATATATCTCTTTTTCTTTAGGGGTAAATCAAATCAAAGAAAATGTTAACAAGACATGTTAAACAATAGTGTTTTGACAGTTGAAGGGACATAGTCAAAGAAAGAAAGAAATGAGGTACAAGTAGGAGACGGGGAAGACAACAAGCACGAGTGTGTTGTAATAAAAGAGATATTTTTTTCCTTCTTTCCAATGTTATGGAAAATGCAATAGAGTGATATTTATAGTTTCAAAATTTACGTAAATTTGGAACATGTAACTTAGAAGAAGTGTAGACTGTAGATAGAAAATAATTAAATCAAATGACCTGAAGGCAGGTGTAGTGTTTGTTTGGCAATGGAACTTCATTCTGCACTTCCTTGTTCTGTTTCTCTTATATATGTTTTTTTTTTTTTTTTTTGGTTCCTGCAATTGGTTTGGTCAGCTTATGTGATCTAATCTGGTAGCTCAGGTTATTTTAAAAACAAAGTACCTGAACAACTAAATTTTAGTTGTGTATGTAAGTGTAGGTTTTCAATTGGAATTATTTTTTACTTTGTAGTGAAATATTGTGCTCAATCTTGTTCTTTCATGCATCGGAAATGTAGAATGTTATATCACAGGGACATCTTTTTTTTTTTTTTTAAATGTTAGATATCTCTGGTTAACTGGCCTAGTTGCTCTTGTCAATGTGCAGGATGACAACGAAAAGGTGGTCGATGTCTTCCCTGATTTTATTCAATACGGGGAATTATATTCCACCAGTTCTCGGTTAATATTCTCGAGCAGCTCCCTGAAACTCGAAGGCCCAACAAACAATCAAACTGGGAAAACTTTTAAAATTGAGTGGGAAACTGAAGATATTATAAAAATCGAATCATGCTGGTTTGAAAAGGTAAATTGCTCGTCTATTTCTTTTTATATTAATCCTTTAATGATAAATTTGACCGTCTTCTGTCTGTAGATTAAAACAGCATGGATCAACCTTCTCCTTAGATCAAAAGATTCAGAAGACGTTGGCATTACAAATGAAAAACCAGGTGTGACCACTTTTGTAAATAATATCAGCGATCTTTTTATGTGTCATTATGGGTCTAATATCCCTATCCTTGATTTGCTTACGAGCGACACTAGCAGGTATACTTTAATCAATTGGTTGGCTATTCTTTGCCAAGTTAATTTGAATGACAGAATGAACAAAAAGAAGAATATGTCTTATGCCCTTGATAGTAATCATAGTATTTCATGCCTTTTAATTTTGTGTTTTTGATAAATCTTGCCATAGTTGAAGAATTTGTATCATTGTGGATTTAGCCTCTGGTTCTCAGCTTTTGAAGGCTATAATGAATGCATGTATTTTATAGGCCTCTATAGTTTAGGACCAAGTTGATTGCTTAGACAATTAGACAATGGATGGTATTACTATAAATGTTCAATAGAGAATAATCAACCTATTTATTGTTCCTTATTCACTTATTTTTAAATTTAGGAACGTCTATAGTTACTTTTTCAGTGTTCTACAATTTCCTTTATGCTCATGCGATGCTTTGCCTTATCACTTTTCATATGAATTAATGTTCATGCAGGCTTTAGGCTGTTGAAATTTGCTGTTTATGATTCATATTGGTCCAGGGCAGAAGAGGCTATCAAATTATTGGATATGAGATACACAAGTATCTGGAGTACAGTTTTTGAGTAAGAATTTTGTTGTTTAAAACACCGGGCTGTAACATATTTTTTGTTAGTGTCACGATGTTTGCCTTACTGCCTAATTATTTTTTGGGAAGCATACAAATTGTCTCACCATTATTGATGAAGAAAATGAAAATCAAAGCTGAAAGGGTATCTAACTGCTTCATGTGTTCTGATTAAATTCATATTTGATTCAATAGGGTATTCATTTCCAAATTTTCACAAACATCTGTATTGAATTTTAGAGTCTTCAAGTTTTTTCATGAGATTCCCTCAAAAAAAAAAAGTTTTTTCACGAGATGCATTCAATTAATGGTTTATGTTTTCAGTGTTCCTTTTATCTGGAATATTGGTGCTTTATTAATACTAAAATTATGAAACCCTAATACTTCAAAATGGAAAAGTATCGGTGTCTGATACCAATACATGCCTGATACTTCCTGATATGTATCCAGAAAGTATCCAATAATTGTTTTAGTTCTTCCTAAAAATATTTCCATTGATATTTCTTAAATACATCTTTGATATTTCTTACTAATTAAAAGCACAATTATCTACCTAACAACATAGTATGGCCCAAGTGGTAGATACTTGGGTCCCTTAACCATTTGGTCTGGGGTTCGATCCCTGGCCGGTGCATATGGAAAAACATTTGCTGGGAGATGTCAATCCCTTAAATGTATCTCAATTAGCTCGATGGGATTAGTCTCCACAGTTGCGCTCGAATGATACATTTCTTTTACAAAACAAAAAACACCGTTATCATCTAGATATGATACATCTTCGACACGTCGTACCATTTATAGACTCAAAATTGTATGTTTATCTTACACATTTTTAGTAGAAAGAATATATTCGGATATAGGTGGGGGAAAGATATATAACTATGTCAACTTGTTATGGTCACACGTATTTTTTTCTTCTGTAAATGCCTTTCAACATATATTGACTACTGATATGTCTATGTACTAATGAATAATTAGCAATCTCTCTCTCTCTCTCTCTCTCTCTCTCTCTCTCTCTCTCTCTCCTCTCTCTAATTTTGAATGCATCCTATCTTGATTTTTAAGAAATTCCCGTATGCTTGTGTCATATCCACATCATACTATGTATCTTAGCTTCTTAGATACTTAACTATAGAAAAGGCTGTTGCACAATTTGTAAGGTGTTGGTCCAACACACTGTTGGTTGATATCATTATTATATTTCCTTCATGCAGCATTGATGCAAATAATTATGGAAATAATTCTATACTGGGACAGGACAGTTTGTTCTCTCAGAGGCATTATTTTCCCATGTAAGTCGAACAAACATTTCTACTTCCATTGTTTGATATCTTCTGAACTACAATCTGTGTTACTTTAGTCTTTAAATGTTATTTGATAAAGAAATTTTTAATTTTGATTCCTTGTTATGTTATTTTTTTTGTTTTTTGGATATGGTTATTTTGATTTGCCAATGCTGCCCGTTTATGCTATTTGCTTTGATTGTTAACCAGAATTTCTTGAGCCCTTGGTAACTCTTGAAAGTATAGTTTTTTGTTTTACTGCCATAGTATTTTTTTTGTAACTTTTAGGGCTATGAAAACCATGAATGAGACTGCACCTAATTCGAATCCTTGTGCTTTTTTGGTTCTTATCATAGTATTAGAATTTAGAACCTCTTTAGTCATGCGTTGAAGAGTTTGATCCTTGTCGCAGATGCTCATGATCCCAAACACATTGAATTTCAGCCCAAGAAAAGGTGGGCTTCGGGCTCAGGTTCCGACTTTAGGTCAATTTATTTATTTATTTTTTGTGGAGGGGGGGCAGACATACATATATAAAAAACCATCGTGAGCATGTACTTAATACACAATTTTTTTCAATCGTTAACTAATGATTTCAACATCACATTGCGTTCTTACACCTTTAGCTTGTTTCTGCCTGCCACTCCATGAAGCTTGGTTTTTACGGTTGAAACCCTTTTAACTTTTGTGTTTTTTAAGACGTCCTATTTTTGGTAATTAGACATTTTTATCGGTGATGTATCGAATGATAGTTGTTAAAGGAAAATTGCTTGTTAATGTAATTTAAAATCATATGATACAGTTTTGATGAAGCATTTGAGGAGGTTATTTATCCAAAGGGGGAACCTGATGCTGTTTCTATTAGCAAGAGAGATGTTGCACTTTTACAGCCAGAGACATTCGTGAATGACACTATCATTGACTTTTACATCAAGTAAGTATGATTAAAGAAATTGTAACTTTCCGTTGGTTTCCATTGATATAGCAGCGTTCAGTGTTTACCCTCTTTTTGTGTCTCATTCATGCGCACACGCGGTCATTATTATCCCATCACTTGTACTCTTCTCCATCCTTTAGATTGAAAGTTGTTTAAATTAGTTATTCTTGATAGTGCTGCTCACGTATTTGTCTTACCATTTTCTTTTCAAATGGAATAACTCCTCAAAGGTTTATATATGCCTCTTTATTTGAGGCTTTATATGGAATGACATTTGCTGAATCTGGTGTATCTGTAGGTATTTGAAAAATAAACTGCCAACTGATGAGCAGGAGAGATTTCACTTTTTCAATAGCTTCTTCTTTCGAAAGCTAGCTGATTTAGATAAAGACCCAGAAAGTGCTTCTGATGGCAGAGCAGCTTTTCAACGCGTGCGTAAATGGACCAGGAAAGTTAACCTTTTTGAAAAGGATTATATCTTGATTCCCGTAAACTACAGGTAAGAGCCTACAATTTTTTTTTTTTGATAGCAAATATTGCTTCTGTAGCATCTTAAGAATAATTATTTATGTATCTTGATGGCAGTCTTCATTGGAGTTTGATCGTCATTTGTCATCCTGGGGAGGTGCCATCCTTCAGAGGTAAGATATCTTTCATTTAAGTTGTTATTTTATGATTTATTTGACCGATCTTCATTTTATTTGATTTTCTTGCAGATGAAGAAATTAAAGAATCTTCCAAAGTACCTTGCATCTTGCACATGGACTCCCTGAAAGGAAGTCATAAAGGTCTCAAGAATCTTTTCCAAAGGTAGCTTACCGATAGCCAAGTTCGATACATAATCAATGTCTGTTTTATAGCTTATGATAATTCGGGGGTCTGATAACAAGGATCTATTGCCCTTTTTATTTTCTTCAGATTTTCATTCCAAATTAATATTCTCCTTTGATGGCCCAAATTGAGCTGTTTACCTTGATGCATTAAGATGCCAAATAAGGCAGGATATATATGTATAGGATGCTTTACTAAATTGCATTGCATCAACTGATGATAATTTTTTTTGGAAGATCTATAGGGAAACAAATGCACCAACACCCAGTCCTGAAGAGTTTTTTATTCTCTCCAGCCTGGGCATTGCCATTTAGTTGGAAAATTATTTTCATTCTTCAGAATATCCGTATGCAAATGTTGAGTTTTCATGTTTGGTACAATATGTCATAAAATCTCCCATCCAAATTTTTTACCTAGTCACTCGCTTTCAGTCTTGTGGGCGAAGTGGGTATGCTCCATTCCCGTGGTACATGAACACTTTCTATTGTCATGTTATCAAAATCGTTTCCATTTCTTTGCTTGTTCCAACCGTCACCTACCCTTAAGAGTGGCTGGTGACTGGCCAATTCCATCTGACAACCCGTCACTGTCGATGATCATTGTCATTCTCTTATGTTTTTGTCAACCAAACATGCCATTGAAGTCCATATTAAGCTAGTAGTTATCTTGCAAGTTATTGATGTCTTTACATTGGAAGTTTCATAATCGGTGACCAAACAGCATATAGCTTGTATTGATATTTTATCTGAAGAACCATGAGCTTAGATGGTTTCACAAGGTTTCTTTGGCTGAGTTATTTCATTGAGTCACTGCGGAAAATTGTATAAACACATTGTAGTAAAAATGAAACTCTAATAAAGTAAAATCTTGTTTAAGTGCATTTCATTTGCTTTCTGTTATCACAGAGTCTGACATTGCTTTCTTCCACATACTGTGAAATGACAGCTACCTGTGTGAAGAATGGAAAGAGAGACACCCCAATATGGCGGATGATTTTTCTTCTAAATTTTTACAGTTGCGGTTCATCTCACTAGAGGTATCCTCTCTCCAAATGAATCTAACAAATTCAGTTGAACTTTTTATTGACTTCTGTTTTTCCTTACCCCCTTTTTTTTCCAGCTGCCTCAGCAGGATAATTTTTATGATTGCGGTCTGTTTTTGCTTTACTTTGTGGAACGTTTTCTGGAGGAAGCTCCTATCAAATTTAACCCTTTCAAGATAACAAAGTTCTCCAAATTTGTGAGTGGCTTCGTGTTGGATTATAACATGAATCAATGTGATATATAGTTTCATTTTGAATTTTCAATGATATAACGTTGACTCTTCATTTTAATTTATATTTCAAGCAGCACTATTGTTAGTGGTATCTGGCATTCATGATTCTCTAATCTGATTTTGTCCAATTCCATTGAGTGCTATGTTAAATTATAAAATTTTAGTACGAGGTCGATATGACAATATACTTGCTGCTATTCTGCTTTTTCATGGTTATAGGAAGAAAACTGTAACTGAGTAATAGCAGTGTTTGAGTATGAGTTGTGGTCACAACCTTGTAAAAGTATTTTACTAGAGAAACCGTATAAGCAATTAATTTACTTGTATTGTAAGCAATGATGTTTAATTGTTCCTTGGTTCAGAAGTTATTACATGAAATGCATGGGTTATACTTTTACTTTGGGTACTTGGTTCTTTTCCCCTCCCTCTCCCAATCTCTTGACGATTGTAAGGCAATTGTATGCTTAAAATGTTCTCTACATTATTGTATTATACCTTTTTTACTTGAACCTGTCATATCAGATTGTATCTCGTGCTGCTCAATCATATTTTTTATGGACAACACTGGCTTGCAGCTCAATCACATTTGAATTTTCTTTTCATTCTCAGTTGAATAGTAACTGGTTCCCTTCGGACGAGGCTTCTCTGAGACGATCTCATATACAGAACCTAATCTATGATATATTTGAAAATGGTTCTTTGAAAGCACCCCCTATTGATTGCCGTGGCAAAGGTCCTCTCTCTGAACTTCCTGGTGTTATCGAGCACAAAGTGGAAGCAGATTCCTCTGGAGCTAGCTGTTACTCTGGTATGTGGCATGGAAATCTTTCAAATGGCTCTACTGAGACTGATATTCAGTTCCGACCTGTTTCGCCTGTAAGAGCTGCATCATGTTCAAGAGATCCTGGAATTGTTTTCAAGGACTTGCAAGCAGCAGTTGTACCTCCACATTTCGATTGTCGGCAGATGTCTTTGTGTCATCAAAGTGCATTCTTGTCACCAATAGAGGTATTTTAAACATTGCAGGGATTGATTACTGTGATTATTTCGTATCTATTTAGCTGTAGCATATTCCAACTCTGCTGGAATGTGTTTTCAGGTTTTCTACTTGATGTTTAATCTACCTTGAGTGAGAACCTGGGGTTTCATGGTTGAGATCCATTATATCGGCCATGTACCAATTTCCCTTCACACCTTTTTTACTAAAACATAAAAGGAAGGGATTAAATGAAAGAAACCAAAGTGCCTCGCATACAAAACTTTATAAGTAAAATAGTCGCATTTTGTGCTGCAAAGCTCCTAACTTCTGATAATATGATTTGGAGTATATAGAAAATGAGAGAATTAAAAGAATTATACAGTCAACACAGTTTAGCTTAAGCTGTTGTGCACCCTGGGTTAAATGTGCTTGCCAACAACCCACTCAAACTCAAGAATATTACAAATTTTAATCTAAAAAATAAAATGAAATTGTTGGGCCTTTTCATTTGTTTGTAATTAGGATATGCTTGTAATATATTATTTCACAGAGGGTGGAATGCAAAAGAAAAATTCATAGGGTAGAATGTGAAGTTTAGACTCCTATCATGTGTACGGGAATAGTTCTCAATTTCCTTGTCCCCTCTTTTCTTTTCTTTTTCTCAAGCATGTTAGTAAATTAATGAGAAAAATAAAATGTCTACCCAGTACCCGGTTATTTATATGGTTAGAGCTGTTAAATTTTTGGGAGAATACATGAAGCAACACGCAGTAATGTGTCTTATGCACACGCAAAACTGTTTCTAGACAACCTGCAGAACTTCACATTTCATTACTATGATACAGGAAACGGAAGAGTTTGGCGATGAAGTTTCTAAATCAATGGAGAGAGCAAATTCTCAAGTAGGCATTTTGGCATCGGATTTCCCATCCACATCATATATAGGTAAAGATCATAGAGCATCAGAAACAACACAGCAGGGATTCCCTATGAATTTTGTAGAATCTGTTGAGGGCATTCCTTATTCAAATTGGATTCAAGATTCTCTTGAAGATCAGCCTCTGGAGAAAATTGAAGAGTCCAACTTTCCAAACAAGATAGCACTTGAGGAGATTGCAGACTCTGTTGTTCAAGATTCTCAAGAGTCAAATGGTAGGCATGAGATTTATGTTGTTCAAGATTCTCAAGAGTCAAACGGTGGGCATGAGATTTATGTTGTTCAAGATTCTCAAGAGTCAAATGATGTGCATGAGGTTGATGCATGTGTGAAATCTCATTCCTCTTTCCAAGATAATATAAATTCCATGACTCATCAAATATTGGATTTGGCTCAGAATACTAGTGTTGAGAATGATAGTTTAGCTGGCAAGAGAGAACCACCAGCATCTGAATCTCAGGAACGGAATGATAAAAGGCGGAAGCTTACGAGTGAAACAGGTGGTCCAAGTCGACGACTCACAAGGAGGATGTTAAAAGAAACATGTGTTTAATACCATGTCATGTGAATAATTTAGCAGCAGCAGAAAATGTTACTGGAAAATTAAATGTTAATATTTGGAAGCACCAACTCTGAACTGAAGACTCAGGTAGAAGAGAAGTATGAGCAGTAGATTAAAGGTACCAACATGTGGCCCTTGATTTGTAAATCTTTTTGCGTATTCACTAGCCTGAGCTGCCTCGCATCTGCAGGATGATGTACAAAAATGTTGATAGCTCTTTTTTTTGGTAGTTTTGGTGGGACTAGAAAGGTAGGCATGACCGCTGAAACTTGTGTTAATATATCCAGTGTCCTATAGGAAATTCGAAATTCTTCTTTTTCACCAAAACGAAATTCGATATTGTATCACCAGAATGGGTGAAAAATCATGGGTCTGTCATATGCTCTTTTTGACCAAAGGATTGGTATTTGGTGAACAAACTTATATATCGGCAGTTAATAGATTTATTTGAGATGCTAATGTTTGAGCTTATAGTTTTATTTTTATTATACACTCTCTCTCCTTTTTTTCCTTTTGTAAATTTAATTAAAGTTTAAATCATTGGTCAAAATAAAAAGTTTAACCACCCAAACACACGTTATTGTTCTACATCTTTTCAACAGTTTTTTTTAATGAACCCTTTCCATGCACTTAATATATCTTATTTTCTTTGAGTAATATCAGCTACATACGTAATAAGCAGTACTATCTTTTTATTTTGGTTACACGAGGAAAGGGAAAAAAAAACAAAAAGAGGGAAACTAAGTCCATGGATAGGACACACCCAAATCATCACTCTCAATAGAGCAAATGATAAACACGACAGAGGTTCCCGAAATGTGAGAGCTCTCAGTTTAGCAAGAACAGGGTTCAATTATTTGCAAGATAGTTTCAAATGGGTCCCAAGAGATTTACATAATGATGGAATATCTCAATTGCTTAAGGGTGCAACAACCAAGCATTTGTCCCATCAACATAAACAACCAATTGATACTCTTTTTCTTCTTAGCAATTACAGGTTTCACACTATTTTTTTTGATTGCAATGTACACATTTAGGCAATCTTGGATGCATTCAAATTGTTGGTGCCCTATCATGCATACTGTTTTTGTTGTTGACAATGAACTTCCATATTTCAGGAAATTTCTTTCTCAAATCATAGGACATTTGGAACTTCTTTTGGCATCTCTTGCACTGAACTTCTCCAGTGATGTTAAAGATTCAATTTTGCAAAATATGATTGAAGTTGTGAACGGTTACTCTGCGATTAGTGACCCGTATGAAAGGGACAAGGACAATTAGGCTTCTTCAGTCGTTACATGGTGCACGGAGAAGCGAGCACGAACGAGTGATGCAATGAATAAAAGGAGGTTGATTAGGTGGAGGAGCAAGATGTAATTGTTGAGGAGGTGGTGAAATTGGTTCGATAAACATACGCTGAAATGATGTTAGTTCTGAAATATGACTCTGTATGGGCTGTTTTGGATTGTTCATGATTAAGTGATGAGATGAATATGTTGAAAGAAGAGAGAGTCAATGGCGTGAGGAATTTGAAAGAAAGAATAATATGTGTGTGGTGAAAGAGTGATCGAGTAGAAATACCAACCATGAGTGAATGAAGAAGTCCTAATTGAAAAAAGATTGAAATTAAACAAACAAACCGCTTAGAGATACGGGAAAGTAAATTAGGACTTCCACCGTTAAGGGATTATACAGCCACTAGATTTTTGACTAAGAGATTGACATACGAATCATAAAATGCAATATATAATTGGTAACGGTGAAAAAAATAACACGTGATAATTCATAGTAGACAAAATAAAACACTTCATAATATGTATGAAATCTGAAAATATTATAAAAGAAAATCCGGTAATCCTATCAATAATTCGGTAAAAGAAATATGAAATTTTTAGTACATTGGCATGTAGTTTCATCACACATTGCGAAATACTTCCTCAT
>Ga0315915_1005443_pt1 | contig 15882 bp, 8 predicted proteins | sample MpolbnodulesMG_FD_207738 | JGI IMG/M metagenome (GOLD analysis project Ga0315915, IMG submission 207738) | Medicago polymorpha root nodule microbial communities from Los Angeles, California, United States - branched nodules | ecosystem: Host-associated > Plants > Roots > Nodule | place: USA... | reverse complement strand
TTTTTTTGTCCTTTTTAAATTTAATTGCAGGGTATTCGAAACACTATTGTTATATTAAGTGTAATCCATCGATAATAAATTAGTACTTTGTGTGATAAGCATAGGCTGATGAACTCATTTACGAAAACTACAAGTTTCAGATTGTTATACATAATACATATAAGTTATACAATCAGCTCAAAGTTAATTTTGTAGGAATTATAAATCATCTAAGCTTGAACAAATAAAGCTAGAAACTCAAAAAGTTGTTGTCACATAAAGCCAGCTACTATGTAATTTTATATGATAGTCAGAAAATTCATATCTACGGATTATCCCCTGAGATCAACTACCTTCTGCAGAAAAGCATGAAGCTACAAGCTTCACTTACCTTACATCATAATTCATAGCAGGACATACCACAAAATGTTATTTGTTGACACATATGTTGGTGTTTTTTTAAAATGATTTAGCCAAATAAAACTAGAGAAAAAGAGACATCCTGCATCCTAAAAAACAGTATAGAAACTCAAACTGAAATCAACACTTGAAGCAAAACACATGAAATCATAAGCTTTGTGTCAGCACTTGAAGCAAAACACATGACATCCTGCATCCTTTATTAATAAGAGGTGTTGTGTAACTGTGTTATATGGTTATGGTTTGGTTCGGATCGGTTTGGATAAATGTGGTTATTAATGATTCAGTTCGGTTAATTAACTGTTTTCAAAATAATGGTTCAGTTCAAAAATTTGTGAAATGGTTCAGTTAATTTTGATATGGTTCGGTTCGGTTAACCGGTTCGGTTCGGTTATTGGTTAATTTTGCCCACCCCTACTAACACCAATAGTTAGTGGATTTTGCTATAGCTAGTCTTATATCTACTATTCAGTATATATAATATGTAATTATCAATTACATTATACAATTCTTTTCTTTCTATTTCTTTATAGTAAATTTTGGTTTTATTAAAAAATAATGTCATCTAATATGAGAATGTATATCTTTATGTTACTTATCTATCAAATAAATCATAGCAATAAACATCTCTATTTTATTTGAGAAATTAAAATAATCACACTTCTTATCCACTACTAAGCTTGATTAAGTCGACTTGACTCTTGTAAGTTTTAATACACAATTTATTGAGGGCTCTTTCTCCGTTGAATAATGAATATGGTACCCCCAATCGTACGTATATTGGTCACTCTATCATGTCTCAGTTAAACTACCAGTGTTCAGAGCATGTGGATATAATTAAGATGTCAAACATGACTCATTTACATGGCGCGTTAGGATGAATAGGTGGGTCCAACACATAGTTTTTTTTGAAAGAAAGTCCAACACATAGTTAAACAAGTTGAAAAAATTATAGCCAATATCTCATACCAGTATTGCATTAACTTACAGTTATTTTTTTAGGGTTGAATAGTTCAACTTATTTCAGCTAAGAATTAAGAAGATGGTGATTTCAGATTTTAATTCTGACAGAAAAAAAAAAAAATATAACAATTGACATATTAATAATTAGAGTAAATTACACTCCCTCCTCTCAAAGATGTTTGAATTACACTACTCTCCCCTCTTATGTTAAAATATACATTTTCCTCCCGTCTTATTCAAAACATATTAGAAAAAATATTTCACCTCCCTCCCTTGAGAGAAGTTTGAATTACATTTCTCTCCTCTATAATGTTATAATTTATGCTTTAGCCCCTCAATAATTTTTTTTTAATTTCTAATAATCTAGCAAAAAAATAATCTAACACACTACAAAGAAAAATAACACTACGAGTTCATTTTAATATAATCAAATTTTGAATACATGTCTTTCTCTATTTTTTATTTACAATTTCATTAACATATATTTTTAAACTCTATTATAAAATATGAAACAATCCAAAATAAAATTAAAATATGTGAAAGATTACTAAACTCGATTAAGTATGGTTATTTAAAAGTGAATTTTAAACTCTAAATTATAAAATTAATAATGAAATATTTAAATTTAATTGTCATTGACATTTAGATTATAAAGAAACGAATTTATATTTTTTAAATGGTGATTCAAAATAAATATATATTATAAAAATATTTATTTATGTTAAAATATATTAAAGTGTAATCTATTTTTAATTATTAAGGGATGAGTTGTAATTCAAACATCTTACAGGAGAGGGGTATAAATTTTACTTTTCAAGTGATGTGAGTGTATATTTTAACATAAGAGAGGAGGGAAGTGTAATTCAAACATCTTTGTGGAGAGGAGAATGTAATTTACTCTAATATTTATTATTAAAAAAAGTTAAAGTTTGTTTTTTTTATCAAGTAAAAAAAAAGTTAAAGTTTGTGAATTATCGTTTGATATTAGTATTTATATGTGAAATTAATTTTAGTTTTAAATTTATTTTAAAACAATTAAATATAAAATATAGTCTATTTTGATAAATAATATATTTGCAGCTTATAACACATACATTATCATGATAATCGCTTATGTCATTTTACATTTTTATAGAAAAGATAAAATATAGTTAAATTATTTTTTTATATGCTATACACTGTTTTTTTTTTTGTTAAGTACATATACACTATTTTAATAGTCTATATTGAAGAATTTATAGAAATAAAGTTGAAAAAATCTTGCAAAATTGTCATAAACTCTATTTTGAAATTCCCCCAAACAATCTCACGAAACTTATATGAATAGTTTATTCGAAATATAACTATCATCCAATCATTTTATAGGCTAAATTGCACCGGAAGTCCTTTAAATTTGAGGTTTGTAACAAATTGATATTTTAAACTACCCTATATATACTGGAATATTCACCTTAGATTAACTCGTTAGGGTAATGTTTCCACACCAATTTGGTTTTTCTTTTTTAACTAAACATGCAAACTAAAAAAATAGGTTCACGTTCTTGCGACTAGCCAAACTTGTGGTTACACTAAACTTATGATTTCAATTATATGTGAACTCTATGACCTCTAGGAGGACCAATCCAATATGGGTCTGACATTTTTGGACCCAAAGAAAATATTAGAGGGACCAATCCAATATTGGAGGGACCAAAAGAAAACACTAAAAAGATTATTTTTCAAAAAAAAAAAAAACACTACTGATTGAGTAGAGTAGATTATACTTTTTAAATGATACACATAGTAAAAAAAAAAAGTGTATATTTACCTTTTCGATAACATATTATTCATGTCTCAAGAAGGAGATTAAAATATTAAAAAAATTCCTTCAAAAAAGAAAAATTAGAAATTGATGGATTTGTTAAAATGAGATGAGATGAGATGATGATCGTATATTATCTATGTATGTTATGTAAAAGTGAGTTGCGCAAATACATTGAAGTCTACAAATTAAATCTAGAGGAAAAAATTATAAATTCTGGCATCAAGTTGAAATCAACATTAAAGTTAAAAAAATTCTACTTAAGAATATCAACATATGTTGTTACGATCTGATTGGAATATGACCACAATAAAGAAACTAAAAAATAGTAGTAAAAAAAAGTCATTATTTTTTCTATCTTATAAGTTTCTCGTGCGTTTTATTTAGATTCTAAATCCAAAATATTTTAACGTATTTTTGAGGTTTTTATAGATTTGAATTCTATAATCTAAACTGTACAAGACACACGAGAAACTCATAGAATGGAAAGAAACAATAAAAAAAAAACTATATAGAGTATGTATCAATCTTAATTTGCAATGGGCCATTGTATTGAAAATCTATGTTGGGGATGAGGGATATAACATGTGAGGATGACCAAAGAAAACGCATAAATACTAGACAAGTTGTTGGGGGATGATTAGAAGGGAATATTTGGGAGAATGAAAAGGAATTGAGAAATTAACAAAAGAATTTTTAATTATAGGGTTTACAATGACAAATATAGAAGCAAACAAATAACCCTTTAGGCCCTCATTTTCCGTCTCTGTGTCCCTATGTACATTCACACCTTCTGGTCAATGGGTCCAGGTCCACCAAAAAAATCAACATTTATTTTATTTTTTATCAAGAAAATCAACGTTTCTTTTTTTAGGAGAAAATCAACGTTTCTTTATCACAATTATCATAACCACCGTTCATTTATTGCTTATGATAAAGTAACCTAATATTAATTGCTTATTGCATTATTATGAATCGAGCATATGTGTCATCATGAAAAGCATGCACATGTTTAAATAATACTTGATCTCTTTATTTTTAACTAGTATGGACATTCGTATCAAGTACGGATATGAATTTCGTTATATTTGAGGGAGAGAATATTATATGAAAGCCTTAAAATTTTGTATGAAGATGTGGTGATATCATTTTCACTTGTGTGGTTGTCTTTTCTCCAAATTGTTGATCTACATCAGTGTATGCTCCTCCAGAAATTTCAATAGTGGTGTCACATCTTGGTTCAATATTGTGGGGGAGCGGGAGTGGTTCTTCGTGGTAGATCACGGTCATGGAGATCCTGACACTTAATGGAGAGATGTTAATATGTTAAGTGTGACTTAAAATTCCACATTGTAAGCAAAAGTATATGTCAGCAACATATAAATGAGAATACTCATATACATAATGCCTTGAGAATTTGAAAGAATATGTGATGTGAATCTCACTTATGTGATTTATCTCGATCTAATGTGATAATACAAATTGATGTAGGCTCTCACGGAAGTCTAAACATCACGGTGATTTGTTTCATTAGTTTTGGGTATATTTGTTTGATTTTTTTATCTAAATTTTTTTTTTTTAATGTTGTTCGTTTTCATGCATTTTTTTTATCCAACCTCTTTGTGATTTCAAATTCCTTCACTTTTGGTATTTCGTGGGATCTTACGGTGGAAAAATGTAGATGTGTTGATAAAATACACGTTTATTAGATATTTTAAATTAAGTGACATTTTTTTAACGAGTCTAATATTTTGGTAGCATAATTACTTATTTTAAGTTGAGTGACATTTTTTTAATGACTCTTACAGATAAAACACACTCCTTATTATTTTTTTTTCTTATCATTTCTCTCAAGTTCAAATTCATTGGTTATCTTCTTTTCTTTTCTAATTTACTTTATCTCTTATCGTGAAAGAATGAAACAAACATCCCTCTTTGAAATCGCCGCCAACCCATATTTTTTACCATGTTGTGCCTCTGAACTTATGTGGCTATCTCACCAGATCACAAACATATGAAGTCTCACATTTAAGGGAGAGATGTTTATGTGTCATGTGTGAGTTAAACTTCTACATTGGTTGCAATAGTATATATTGAGTAACATATAAGCGAGATGAAAAATATGCTTAATATGTTAAGAGTTTAGGCGAAGATGTGGTCTCAATTTCACTTGTAGGGTTTCTCTTTTAGTCAAATGTGATGGTACAACACATTGTATGCTCCCTCAAAACTCCGAACATTACGATGAACTATTTTTTAAGTCTTTGAATTTTTGTTTGCTTAATTTTTTTTTATATCAAATATAAATTTTTGGGTGTCTTTTGCTTTCACGTTTTTTTTTATCCAATTAATATCATATAAATTACCTTCACATTTTAGTCTTTGGTTGAATTTGTGAATGGAAAAATACATATGTGTTATGATGAATAGAAAAAGTACATGATTATTAGTCATTTTAAAATGATATGCCTTTTTTTTAACTAAGTTTATTTATTGGTGAAATATTTACACTTAAATCTCTAAATCTTTTAAGTAACCCATAAAATTATCAGTAACTTACTATATTTTCAATACTTCTATGAACAAAACACACTACTTTTTTTCATCTATCATTTCTTTCATGTTCAAATTTCTTTTTCATATTCTTATTTTTTTTCTTTCTAAATTTATTTCTCTCATTTCATGAAAGATAAGAAGATAAACTTCCCTCCATGAAAACACCAACAATCCATCTTTTTAACCATGGTGTGCCTCCTTTTAAGCTTATTTGATTGTCAACGGATCACAAACGCATAAAGTCTCAAACTTAAGAGATATATGTTAATGTGTCAATTGTGACTTAAAGTTCTACATTGGATGCAAAAGTAAATGTTTAGAAACATATAAGTAAGATGACCAATACACCTAATGTCTTAAGATTTTGGATGATGATGTGATGTCAATCACAATTATGTGGTTGCCCCTAGCCTAATGTCATGATCCAACCCATTATAGACTCCCTCATAATTCTGAATATGACGATGAATTGTTTCATTAGTTTTAGGATGTCAATTGTTTAATTTTTATATTAAATTTAAGTATTTGATTGTTGTTCGATTTCATGCAATATTTTTTAATCAATCTCTAATATATAAAATAAAAAAAAAGAATCGCCTTTGGTGTTTGGTGGAATTTAACCATAAAAAATATTGATAGATTGTGCTAAGTTGATAAAATACGTGCTAAGTAGACATCTATAAATGTTTTTTTATTTTTTAATCAAGTCTAATTTTTTGGTAAATTAATTTGACAAAATTTTCAACTCCTTCAACAACTATATAAAATCACTTACAACTCACTCCATTCTTTATAACCTCATTGACAAAACACAATTTGATTTTATCCGTATCATTTCTCTCAGTCTCAAATTTCTTTTTCATCTTCTTTCATTTTCTAATTTCCTTTATCTTTTCTCATAAAACAAAGGAACAAAAACATCTCTTCCTTAAGTTACATACAATCCACCATTTTTACCATGTTCTACCTCGGTTTGACCTTATTTGGCTGTGTCACATAATTACAGACATGAGAATCGCACACTTGTTAGAGAGATGCTAAAATTAAAGTTCTACAATAGATACTATAGTAGATGTTGAATAAGATATAACTGAGATGAGTCATATACACGTGCCTAAATAATTTGGAAGAAAATATGGTGTCAATATCATTTGTGTTGTATCTTTTAGTCCAATGCCATGATACAATCCAATGTAGGTTCTTTGAATTCCCAACATTATGATGTTTTATATTGCTAGTTTTTTGTTGTCATTTGATCAATATTTTTATTTTAAATTTTAGATTTTGATAGTTGTTTACTTTCGTGCAATTTTTTTGTCAAGGCGATGACCTTTTTTTATTTAACTTCTATTATTTTAACATCCTTCACTTTTAGTATTTGGTGGGATCTAACAAAGGAAAAACATAGATGTGTTGTGCTGAGTTGAAAAATACATGTTTATTAAGCATTTTAAATTGATGTGACATATTTGAATGAGTCTAATGTTTTTGGTAACATAATTACTTAGTAATATCCAACTCTTTAAACAAATCCATAATATTACCAACAACTCACTCTTTTTTCTTGTCATTTCTCTCATGTTCGAATTCTTTTTTCACGTCTTTATTTTTCTAATTACTCATTCCGTCTCATATTAGGTGTCCTATTTGAGTTTTAGACAGTTATTAAAGAAATGATTAATAATGTTGATTTTAATGGTAAAATGTGTATCATCTACTAAAATACCTTTGTTTATTATAGTTAGTGAAATAATTATAGATGATTGAAATGCAATAAATAAGGGTATGTTAATGATAAAGAAAAATAAATGTTGTATTGATATTATAAAATGGACAAATATATAATTTAAGATAAAAAAACAAATAGGAAAGAGGACATCTAATTTGAGACGGGGGTATAACTTTCTCTCTTTTTATGAAAGAAAGGAGAAGAAAAACATGCATCTATCAAACCGCTACCAACAAGCATTTTTTACCATGTTGTGCATCTGGTCTTATTTGACTATTTTATCATATCATAGACATAAAGAGTCTCACACTTAAGGTAGAGATGTTAATGCGTCATGTGTGCGTTACAATTCTATATTGACAACAAGATTTGATATTTATGAGCATATAAGTGAAATGTCCAATATATATACTGATATGTGATAGTGAAAATGATAAAATTATTAAAACTCGTGACTATTTTCAAAATATCAACATTAGTGCGGTGTTTCTATTGATTAAATTTATATTTTATATGCATAACACCGTTCAATGTTTTCACCGCTCTCGTTACAGATTTTAAATGTTTATATATGCAGAAAAAAGAATTATATACATATATGAGAAAGTCAATATCATAAAATTTTGGAAATTCGTGACTATTTTCAAAATATCAACATTAATAAAGTGTGTCTATTGAATAATTATTTATTTTATATTTAAAACACCATTAAATATTTAAACCGCACTCATTGAGGATTTTATATGCTTATATATGCAGAAAAAAATTGTGTATTGATATGTGATAGTCGATATGTTAAAATTTTGAAAACTTGTGACTATTTTCAAAATATCAACATTAATGCGGTTTTTCAATTAATTAAATTTTTATTTTATATGCAAAACATCGTTCAATGTATCCATCGTTGCCGTTGCAAATTTTAAATATTTATATTTGCATAAACTAATTTCATATACATATGAGAAAATCGATATGATAAAATATTGGAAACATATGATTATTTTCTAATATATAAACATCAATGTAGATTGTAGTGTTTCTATTAAATAAATTTTTATTTTATACGTAAAACACCATTCAATGTTTGTTTGACAATTATAAAATTAAGGAGATCATGAGTTTTGATAACAACAATTGTGAAATTTTTCTAGACTTCGATTTTTATATATTGTTAGTAGATATGATCATTATCCGTAATTAATTTTTTTATAAAATAAACAAACTAGTTCCATAGTTATCCGTGGAAATTGGTTACACGAGCATTATTCGTAATTAAATTTTTTTAAAAAAAATTAAATTTTGCCAAAAGTCCATTATGCATATAAAATTGAGGAGATCATGAGTTTGGATAAGGATTCCCTCAAAAAAAATGAGTTTGGATAAGGACGATTATGAAATTTTTCCGTACTTCAATTTTTATATATTGTTAGTAGATTGTTATTTTAGTGGATAAAATAATTGTTTGTTTTCATGTATACACCGTTTTCATTGTAGATTTTATATGTATATACTCCCCCTGGTCTCAAATGTAATAAAAGATTCATTTTATAGGTTCATTGAATAATTAACGTGTCTGGTCTTCATTGTAAATCAGATACATTAATTATTTAATGAACCAAAAAAAGAATCTTTTCTTATATTTGAGACCGAAGTGAGTATTTGAGAAAACATAAATAATTGTTTACTTTCATCAGTTTTTAAAAATTCATACGTTAAAATATTTGTTTATTTATAGGTAAAATCCATTAAATATTTGTGCCACATCTATTACGAGTTTTATGTGCTTATATATTGGATACTAAATTTTTATGTTTTGATATGATTAATTTTTGAATACTCGGAGTCGGAGCACAATGATATAAATTCAAACCAAACTCACTAAGTTTACACTTATCATGCACATAAATGATATATATGTTATTATAGTGAATTTTCAATAAATGTTGGACATTCTTTGATAAAATTGGAAATACGTATAAAATAGTAGAAATTAGATAATAAATAGAGATATGGGGTATTCAAACTATGGGTTAATTTCCATGGTTAATTTATGGAGATAAATGAGATAAACAAAATTTTTTTGTGCATGACGATGACATATGTTATCAGGATCGTTTTTAAAATTTTAGTGGACTAAAGACGAACCTACAATTTGAGCCCTAACTAATAAGTATATATAATTTTTGAATTCATATATTGTGAATAATTTTCTTCAAGATGACTGTTTTTATTACGTTAAAACATAATAGAATAAAAACATCAAACTTCATGAATAATTTACAACAAAAACAATATAGGTTAGAGTGAACGAACCATTTTTCTTCAAAAGTCTCTCCATTACTCAATTCAATTCCTTAACATGCCATTTTTCAATTAAAATGTATCTGGTGGTTATATAATCAAGAATACCCCAATTTCTAGGATCATGTATATCTAAAGGATAAATGTAGTGGTCATCGATTCCTACATTAACATTTAACACATCAAGAATATTATCATTTGATGAGATTTTCATTATTCTAATTTTCATTAGATTGTTCAAGATTATCTTCTTTTACGACCAATCAATCGTTATCTGAAGACTCTCATACTCATTTACAAACAAATATATCTATGGCTCCCTTTTGTGATTTTATTACTGATTTTTTCTTGCTTTTTTCACTACCAGATGCATGGTTTCGCGGCAACATTATACATAAAATAATAAAACAAAATGAATAAAATAATAGCACATGAATCATACTCGGCAATGAAGCTTCCCCTAGAACCTTTTTTCTTCTTACCGATGCAACTTTTTCTTTCTCTCATGCACCTTTTCCTTTAGTAATATCAAGTGATAAAGTCTAAATGGACCAACAAATAACTAAACCTTTTGATGTAAAACTTGTTGTTGTGGTAGACATTATGCTGGCCCTAGTTTTTTAGTTCTCCAACTTCTCTAAGTTCTCTCTTTCACTCATCGAGGATGAGTGGGTTTAGATCAGTTTTTGATCTATAATCACCCATCTTCATATTTTTTTTTCCCATTTCTTTCAATCTAAATAAGTGATTTTCACATATATCAAGTTTTTTTTTCTTCATGATTTCGTCGTTTGAGTGCGGCGTTGTGTTGATCGTCGTCCTGTGCGGAGATGTTTGATTTCACGTCTTGTTGCGGTGTTCGTTTGGTTCATATTGAAAGATCAGCTTCAGTCAATCACATATTCAATTAATGATTTGGATGTCAACGTTGCAGATCCAGGAGCATGAACATTGTGGTGATTTTGATTTTATCATATTATTTTTAGGCATTTTCTTGTTGTATGCTATTAACTTGGATGTTGTAAGTTTGTTTGCAGCTCTACCCTTTACGTTCTTAGCGATGTTGATCATGTTATTGTATATGATGTATCCTACAAGAAAAGAGGATAGAAGAAGAGGAGAAAACCCTAATTCAAAGGGAGAGAGCCAAAAGTCTTGACTTCGAAGATTCGAGGTAAGGGGGAGGTTCCTTTCACTTTAGGGTATCTTAATCTATGATGGGTGTATCTAAGTCTTAGTACGACATGTTGTTATAATGTGAATTAAGATGAAATTATGATGATGAATGAAGGTAATGATGTTGTTAAACGAACGAAATTTAAAAAGATTAATGTAGGGTTAATGAATTGAAAATTTGACCTTGAAAAGAGTAGGTAATGATCTTAGTCTCAATTTTGCTGAAACGTAGAAACAAGACAAGAGGAGAGAAGAAGAGGAGAAAACCCTAATTCAAGATGAGAAAGCCAAAAGTTGTGACTTCGGAGATTCGAGGTAAGGGGGAGAATCCTATCACTTTTGGGTATCTTAATCTATGATAGGGGTATCTTATTCTTAGTATGATGTGCTGTTATAATGCGAATTATGATGAAATTATGGTGATGAATGAAGGTAATGATATTGTTGAACGAAGGAAATTTAAGGAGATTAATGTAGTGTTTATGAATTGAAAATTTGACCTTGAAAATAGTAGGTAATGATCTTAATATTACGTTTGCTGAAACGTAGAAACAAGAGAAGAGGAGAGAAGAAGAGGAGAAAACCCTAATTCAAGATGAGACAACCAAAAGTTGTGACTTCAGAGATTCGAGGTAAGGGGGAGAGTCCTTTCACTTTTGGGTATCTTAATCTATGATAGGGGTATCTTATTCTTAGTATGATGTGCTGTTATAATGCGAATTATGATGAAATTATGGTGATGAATGAAGGTAATGATATTGTTGAACGAAGGAAATTTAAGGAGATTAATGTAGTGTTTATGAATTGAAAATTTGACCTTGAAGATAGTAGGTAATGATCTTAGTATTACGTTTACTGAAACGTAGAAACAAGAGAAGAGGAGAGAAGAAGAGGAGAAAACCCTAATTCAAGATGAGAGAGCCAAAAGCTATGACTTCAGAGATTCGAGGTAAGCGGGAGATTCCTTTCACTCTAGGGTATCTTAATCTATGATGGAGATTTCTTAATCTTTATACAATGTGTTGTTATAATGTGAATTATGATGAAATTATGGTGATGAATGAATGTAATGATGTTGTTGAATGAATGAAATTTAAGGAGATTAATGTAGGGTTTATGAATTGAAAATTTATCTTAAAAAGAGTAGGTAATCCGGTAAGATAATAAAAAAGTCTGTGTTTAGATGACAGAGTAACCCTAGATAATGTTTCCTATCAATTTGGGATCAAACGAGGTCGAAAATAGGGATTGTTAGCCAAGTTAGGAGCAAATTCGAGGGTAAAAACGTTTTTTCTTGGGTTCTGAAACTGTCAACATTGTGCCACAATGGAAGTTCAACGTGCCACAATTTTTCCAGCAAGGAAAACACTTTTCAAGCTGTCACCAACGTGCCACAATGGGAACTCAACGTGCTACGATGCAGTGTGGACTTAGAATAATTTTTGACCCACTTTTTTCCTCCAAAGGGTTCCTAAGGTGTATAATAAAGTCCCAAATCAATAAACCTAGATGAGAGGGGTTTAATTAAGGGTTATAAGAGTAGTTTCATAAGCAATAATAAATATAAAATAAGACGAGTATCATGAGTATTAGAGAAGAACTAAGGCAAAAATATGATTTATTCGATGACCGTAGTGATATAAATTATTTGGTGAGCCTTGAACATGATTTGGTGAGACGGGGACATGACTATTATGAGGGAGAATATGGAAGGATAGTTCATGATAGTTGTCAATGACAAACAATAAAGGTAAAGTTAAGACTAATTAGAAGAGCATGGACTAGAGTAAACCAAGAATACAAAGATAGAGGCCTAGGGTAATAGACGACAATAATGATGAATTAATACATGATGATAGGATCTTAAAACTTAATAAGCTAGTCACATAAACGAAAACCATTATGTGTCTGACGATGGAGTAGTGAAAATCTTAAAGATTGAGAATGAAGGAAAGAGTGTGTCATTTGGAGTAAAAGATGTATAGAACGAAGAGTAAACTAATGATGGGTGTAAGTTTTAAATATGACATGAATATGACAAAAATCATAAGTTAGACATAAGTTGACGAATATATGGTGTTAAATAACGATGATTTGCTAATGGCGTAAGATGATGATGTAAATGAAGTTATTATTGTTAAAGACGAACGATGTAAAATGATAACTGACGTACTTGTTCCTAATAACAAGCAAAATGACGAATAACTATGATGTAAAAATGATGTGTTGTTTTTGTGTCTTGTAAATGATGTTTTGGGTGAGTCTTCATTCATCATATCATACTACATAATGACGAATGACGAATGATGGATGTAAGTTCAGTAACACACCTCTGACTTACATTATTATGACCATAAGATCTGGTACCAGCATGCATGTAGGTCTATGAATGAAGTATGTTGCATATAAGTCGTAATTAGGGGAACCATGATAGGTGCTAATGATGTGAATTGATGTGAATGTTAAAGGTGTGTGCATTATGATGTATGTGTTTTATGACTCTATTAAGTGAATGGTGTAAATTTTATGTAGAGTGACTGATGATGCTATAATTTATTTCTCATTTATCCCAATATATGCTATGATGTGACTTTTCACCCCTTGCTGTTGTCTGTGGGTTTTGATGTCTATACTATTGGGGTACATATATACATGAAGAGGAGATTAGAAGGTGGCAACAAGAATATACCTATGTAGCTATTTATCTTTATTATTAAGTTGTCGAATAAATGCGTGCTCTGATTTGTAACACTTGGGTTGAGGTTAAATGTTGAATGTCTTTATTTTATATCGTTAAAGAACCATGACTTTTTATGTTATTGATCAACAAATACCGATGAAGAATTTGATATCATTGATTTATGAAGTATTATTTAAACTATTTTCTGTTGTTGAATACGATGCACTATTTATTTATTTATTGTACGACAGATGAATGGCGAAGTGTAACATCCTTTTTATTTTAATATATGCTTATTATTTAATAAAAACAACGCCGGGATTTAAGGTGTTACAAGGTACATTCATGTGACGACTAGAGTGAACAAATGTCATGATCAGTCCCACTGACTTTAGGAGATATATATGTGTATCTTGAAAAGAGTATGGTTCCGTATGTGAGCTATCTCATCGGTACCCTGAGCATCAGTAATGCTCCCCGAGCATGTCCTAGGCACCCCGAGCATGCATTTTTTGCACACTCATGCGCTCTGAGCATAGGCCAGGCGCCTCGAGCATTGCTATGTGCGGGCCAAAACATATTTTTGCTACTTTTTAGTGGGAAAACTCAGGTTTTTGGGTCCAGATTCAGGTAGAAACTCTCCCTATAAATACCAAGCCTTTCATTCATAATTCCTCATTCAGAACGAAACAGTTCAAGAGGAAGGCAAGCACTAGGAGCTTCCAGGAAGGAGTTTCTCTCTCCTCACTCCTAGTTTCTTTAGGGTATGTTTTATTTCTTATGTAATTTGCCTTTAGTTACCATGAGTAATTAAATCTTTTGAGGCTAGGGTTCTAAGATGAACTCTATTTTGTTTGTTGGATAATTATTTAATTGAAAGCCATTTATTTAGTTATTTTCTGTTTGCTATTTAGTTTTACTGTGTTGCGTAAGATTTGTCTCCTTTAAAGCATAACTCTGAATTATGCACTTAGGGAGGTAACATCCCTAATATTGATGTACATATGCTGAAATCAGGTAGTAACTAATTAGTAATTAAGGAAACATGCGACTTCACGACTAAAATCAGCCATTCTTCTTTCACCATGGTAAGGTAGTATCGTGATGGAGAGTGTGCAATGTACTTTTAAAATTCATAGATGACAGAACCTTTAGGAACACTGGAGAGTCATATCTTTGGAAATTTAGGAACTCTAATTTATGTTTATGTTTCAATTACCCCAGAGCGAGTAAGACCACCACGAACCGTCATGTGAATCAGCAGATGCAACTCAACAAGCGAAAGGAATCGATCGACGCCTATGAGAGAGTAAGACCCCACACTAAAGGATCACAGTGTGACCAGCAGGTGCAACTTGACAACTGATTAGGTTTAATGTCCCAACGAACTCATCACTTAAATAGTCTACTTGGAATAATTGAACTTGACTTGACTGTTAATTAATTCCAACAAATAAACAGAGAGGATTCAAAGAATCATAACCGCCGCTAACATTCTGCAATCAAAACATGTAAACTTTGTTGCAAATAGATTAAATTGTAAAACTCTAAACTCTTGTCTCTTTATTAATTTTATTGTTCCCAAATTAGTAACGTGAATTGTTTGGTTGAAACGACAATCCTGTAAATACGATACCCTACTTATCACTTTATGACCTGATAAATGATTCAGTACACTTACCTAATCCGACCAACAACCATTAAGACTCATAATTCTTTCTTGTTTAAAGTTCTTAAACTATTTTATTATGGACATGTTGATCATTAGTAGATAACTTCCTATTGATTAGGTCTTGAGATGAATTTATTTTCATCTACTTGAACCATGTAATTATTAAATACTATTTTTATACAATTGCAAACCTAGAATTATTCATTTATCCTTGTTCTTAACAATTTTTATATGACGACGAATGTATGAATCGACGCCAAAAAACAATTGATTACTAACTGTAATTATTTGAACTCCACTTAGGATAATTGTTTAATAAATAATTATTTTAGAAGTATTAAATTATAACATTGTGATATTTAAAGCTAGCGTTCAATAAATCAAAGTTATTCATTCTATAAAATTTAAATAAACACAAACTTACCGAAGAGTTAGATAAAAACCTCTTGTTATTAGGTGGATTCTAGGGTGAGGTCCAATTAGATCCCTCACCGGTGAACCACGAGAAAAACACCAATAGATTAAATAAGTGGTTCAGATTTATTTAAATTAAAAGAGGGAACATGTAGAACTGCTCACATTCAATCATATCCTGAAATGGTTTT
>Ga0315915_1005441_pt1 | contig 15885 bp, 8 predicted proteins | sample MpolbnodulesMG_FD_207738 | JGI IMG/M metagenome (GOLD analysis project Ga0315915, IMG submission 207738) | Medicago polymorpha root nodule microbial communities from Los Angeles, California, United States - branched nodules | ecosystem: Host-associated > Plants > Roots > Nodule | place: USA... | reverse complement strand
CAGCTGCAAGTTTACAAGTTAATTTCTTAACTACATCGTAATTCAATTTCAAGATAATTCCAATCCAAATTCAAATGAACTCCTACATTAAACAATAGTATTGCAAAAAAACCTCACAAATAAGTTCTAGTTCAGATTCCATCAAAGTTAAAACATAGTATGTTCTACAAGATGACAAATGGAATGACTTGAGCTTTGAAAAAGGTGCAGTTCCCGTGAGCTTAGCTCAGTTAGCAGGGGCATTGCATAATTTATACTCAAACCCCGGACACCCCACTTCTCCACATTTAATTGTGAGCTCCAGCCACTAGGCTACTAGACAAAAAAAAATGTTTCGTTAGTTAGATACTCACACTTGGAAATACCTCAAAATTCGTATGTTATATAATCCCTCTTGTGCATAAGAATCTAGCGGCAAATTTTCAAATCAGTCCTTTGGTTTGCGATTTTGCAATTTTCTAACAACAATCAAATCAATGGTAACTAGCAAAACAAAACTCTTTTCCTATATTGCATTGTATCACTCTCTTCACTCGTGCGTTAATTAATCTCTTCTAACTTTTCTTTGCACTTTGCTACACACAAAACATACCTCGTTCCATTTCTCATGTTATGTTACACTCACTACCACCACCTTCCAAATTCCTCAATCTCCACAAAACAACGTTACAACGTTCATTCAAAACATGTCTCAAGCTTTTCCACTCACTCAAAAAACACGAACACAACCTGTTCGACAAAATTCCCCAACCAAATGCTTCCTCGATTAACCGTTCCATGCTTAACTTTTTACATAAAAATCTTCCCTTTCAAGCTCTTTCCGTGTTCAAGAACCAAACCCAGTTTCCTTTTCTTCAAAATATTGATGAGGTAACACTTGCCTTGTCGTTCAAGGCATGTCGGGGTGAGTTTAAATTGGGTGCCCAGATTCATGGATTTGTTGTGGCTACTGGGTTTGTTTCACGTGTTACTGTGTCAAATTCGTTGATGAAAATGTACTGTAAAGCTGGGAGATTTGAATGTGCTTTCCGTGTTTTTGAGGGTTTGAGTTGTCCTGATATTGTTTCGTGGAATACCGTTCTTTCTGGGTTTGAGAAGAGTGTTGATGCTTTGAATTTCGCATGTTTTATGCATTTGAATGGTGTGGTTTTTGATCCTGTGACGTATACTACTGCTCTTTCGTTTTGTTGGGATAGGGATTATTGGGATGATCATGGGTTTTTGTTTGGGTTGCAGTTGCATTCTCTTGTGGTTAAATGTGGATTTGGTTGTGAAGTTTTTATAGGGAATGCACTTGTGACAATGTATTCGAGGTGGGGGGGATTAGTAGAGGCGGGGAGAGTTTTTGATGAAATGACTATAAGAGATTTGGTTTCTTGGAATGCGATGCTTTCGGGGTATGCTCAAGAGAGGGAGTGTTATGGGTTGGAAGCTGTTTTGTTGTTTTTCAACATGGTGAGAGAAGGGATGTTGCTTGACCATGTTTCGTTAACGGGTGCGATTTCTGCTTGTGGTTATACGAGAAACTTGGAGTTTGGGAAGCAGATTCATGGTTTGGCTCAAAAATTGGGTTATGGAACACATGTTGCAGTTTGCAATGTTTTGATTTCGACTTATTCAAAATGTAAGGTTCTTAGAGATGCGAAGGCGGTTTTTCAAGATATGAGTGCTCGCAATGTAGTATCTTGGACGACACTGATTTCTATTGACGAAGAGAATGTGGTGTCTCTCTTTAATGCTATGAGAGTTGACGGTGTTTATCCAAACGATGTTACGTTTATAGGATTATTGCATGCTATAACAATCAGGAATATGGTGAAAGAAGGTCTAATGGTTCATGGGTTATGCATAAAAAGTTGCTTTTCATCTGAACAAAATGTCTCCAATAGCCTAATTACCATGTATGCTAAGTTTGAGTCCATTCAAGAATCAAAGAAGATTTTTGAGGAGCTTAACTATCAAGGAACAATATCATGGAATGCGCTAATTTCAGGGTATGCTCAAAATGGCTTGTGTAAAGAAGCTTTCCTTACATTTTTATCTGCAATAAAGGAGATAAAGCCCAATCAATACACATTTGGTAGTGTATTAAATGCCATTGCTGCAGCTGAAGATATATCTTTGAAACACGGGCAGCGTTGCCATTCTCACTTGATCAAACTTGGTTTAAACACTGACCCATTTGTTGCAGGGGCTCTGCTTGACATGTATGGCAAGCGTGGAAACATTAACGAGTCTCAAAGAGTATTCAACGAGACACCTGAAAAGACCCAGTTTTCTTGGACGGGAATGATATCTGCCTATGCCTGCCATGGAGACTACGAGTCAGTGATGAGTTTATATAAGGAAATTGAGAGGGAAGGAAGCAATCTTGATTCCATCACTTTCCTATCTGTTTTAGCTGCATGTTGTAGGAAAGGTATGGTTGATGTAGGCCATAGGATATTTGACTCTATGGTGAATAAACATTCAATTGAACCAACCCCTGAGCATTATTCAATTATGGTAGACATGTTTGGCCGTGTGGGACGGCTAGATGAGGCGGAAGAGTTGATGCATCAGATTCCAGGCGGACCTGGACTGTCAGTATTGCAAAGCTTGCTTGGGTCTTGTAAATTACATGGGAATGTAGAGATGGCAGAGAGGGTCGTTGATAGTTTAATACAAATGGACCCTGGAAGTTCAGGTCCATATGTGTTGATGGCAAACTTGTATGCCGAGAAAGGGAATTGGGAGAAAGTTGCTGAAGTGAGAAAAGGGATGAGAGGGAGGGGAGTAAAGAAGGAAGTGGGATTCAGTTGGGTGGATGTTGCTAATGTTGATTCCTTGCATTTGCATGGTTTCTCATCTGGCGACAAGTCACACCCAGAGTCTGAGACTATTGATAGAATGGCAGAGTTTTTGGGATTGCAAATGATATTTTCAAAAGAGAGTAGAGGGGTGGAAGGTGATTGGCATCGAGAGTTTGAACTAGTGAGCCATGGATAGATAGCTTGACCGTGTTCATTCAAAACGAAACTGATGTGTTGAACTGTGTTCAAATTGTTGGTTAAGTGGGGAAATTTAGAGGGAGCGGGGATGGGCACTTTCTTTAAAGAATTCCTTTAAAGTCCTTATCCTTTTCATTTTGGAGTTCTCCCAAATTGAGGGGGTTTGGAAGAAAAACAAAGCAATTTATTTGTGTACACACATTTCATTCAACTACCAAAGATACAATTTTGCAATTCAGTTCCAGAGTTGTAAACCCCAACTTCTTTCCCAACTCTGTACCCTGTCTTTTTCTCTCGATCTCAAAGGGCATTTTTATCTGCAAATTTTTGTTTTTGTTCATCAACACGGATGTTTGTGAATAGCTTGCTTTGATTCAGGTATTTCTTCATTCTAACTTTTTTATTTCATGTCTTCATTATTGTTGAATCTGGTTTATCTATTCGCTTTGAATCATTCCATTCAGGTCTTAAGTTTGTGTTTCTGCTTTGAATCATTCAGTAATCTAGTAATTTGTAAATGTACTTTTGTTGTTTATTTGGGTTCATGGTTGATTTGTTGTGAGTTCATGGCTTGTTTCCTTGATTCTTTCCAACTACAGCTCATTTAATTCAGAAATCTTACTTATTGGAATATTTTTATGGTTCAGTTGATTAAATTAATGTATGTCAGACAAAAGTGCAAACATTATCAGTCCTTTCCCCCCTCTTTTGAAAGTAGTAGTTAACAATCTACAATTGTGATATAAATCATGAGGAGAATAATCTGATCTACAAAGTTAATTTTTGTTATGGTTATCTTATTGTCTCAACTTCTAGATGATTTGTTGGACAAAATCATATTGGTGATGATATAGACTTTAAAGTAATGGTTCTAATGATACCTGCGTTGAGAGTCCTACATTAGACGCGATATGGCCTGAAAAATGTTTATAAGTTAGAAGCTTCTCTCCCCTTACAAGTCGGTTTTGTAAGGTTGAGTTAGTCTCAACTCTCAACTCAAAGTTTAATAGTAATTTATCTCTAAGGTTGATATTTGTTAGGGAGGGAAAAGATGTGAGGATTCAGAGCTTATATAGCCTTTTTTTTTTTGTTGAAGTTCTTATATAGCATTGTTATTTGAGAAAATAAATGAATAAGTAGAGTAGTCACTGCAGTATAAAAAAAAAAGTAGAGCAGTCACTTTTATGTGTTTCATTATCTTTTGGGGAGATGAAAAATAGGAATGGGGACACCGGAGGGTGATGCTTATTTTAAGGGCTGTCATTCAATATATGTTATATTTGTCCTATGACTACGACCTGTTTTACTAGGGTGACACTGAAGTTACCAGTATATTTTTCCACCAGTTCATGTTAATCTAAGGAGTTTATTTGGGTTTTAAACTTTTAATATGCTTTGTAATGGTACAGGTTCTGATCATTAGCCATGGACCTTCAGTTTTTGGGGTCAAAAAGCATAACAGAATAGCAAGATGGAAATGGTAAGGAAGCCATGGAAAATTATCAGAGTCACCAAACAGGGCTAATTTTTCTAAAGGAATGTCAGCGTCACCATGTAAGTGAACCAGTGTTATCGATGGTGGATGGCGGAAAGCCAAAAGTCTGCCATAAAATGCCATGGCGCAGCAATCCTTCACAAATTGCCAATTGGCCATGGTGATTGTTAAAAATGATTTGTTGATATTTGTTAATAATTCATAAGAGAGTGCTGTTTAAGGTTCTAAATTGCCACCATTCCTCTACAGATATATGGAGTCTGATTCTGTGAGAATTGCAGTGGAAGGTGTGGATATATTTAAGAAAACTGTTATCTTAATTGTTATATCAATACCAATGGGAGGCAGAAACTGGAGCAAATTGCTCTTTGCAGTTTGGAGTGATGAGAAAACATGTTAGGACTAGTACTAGCACTGATATCCTACTTTCTTGCACAACTGCAAATCTAACTCAATGAAGAGACTAGTGTTATTTATGGTCTCCCCCCTCTTTTCAATTCATGTATAATGGATGTTATTATTGGATAATGATATGCATATTTGATAAATAGTTCATATAGGTTGAAAAAGTAGTCCCTTTTGAGAATAACTTTGCTATTGTAATTTCTATTTTATTTTATATTTCATACAGATTTTCTAACCTCAAATAGAATTATAAATTTTTATTTTTTTATTTTGCATACCCAAGGTGACATCATGATGAAATATAGTTAACTGCATATATAAAACTCATCAAATTTTGTGGAAGGTTGTAGTCTTGTAGATATAGCATTGTACTAAGCCTCTATTTGTGTCATCTTTTTTTATATCGAGCCTTTGTTTTATTGCCTAAAGCTCCTTCCCCATTTTTTTTTAAAAAATTTCCCTGAAGAGTACTGTCAAACGAAATTAGATTTTCCAATTCTTATTGATGGTTAATAATTAATATGAGAGAAATAGCACTGACACATGTTGCTAGTTTTGAGGAATTCGATTTTCTTTAAGCGAAATTCTGGGTTCAAGAATTGAGAATGAAAAAATATTTTTTTATCAGAGCTTTACCTCATATTGTATGGATTCACTCTTATCAACATCGATTAATTCTGCATTCTATGGTAAAAGTATTGGTTACACAATCGAACAATGAAGTGTAAATCCACCTTCGTTGTCTTCTATCAATGTATATAGCATATATGCATGAGTTAGTTTATATTCAGTTGCTAGAGTTAGTGCTGACATAACATTCAGTTAGGATCGTGCTGACATGCCAGCAATCTGTCACCGTCAATGCCGACATGGTAGTAGTTAGTTATAGTCAATTCTGATGTGGTAGCAGTCAGTTAGAGTCTTCCTTATGCGACAGTTTGTTAGACCTAGTTCCTTGCATATATAAGCAAGCTCTCTCTTGTAAATTTAATCAGTTTTGAGAATGCAAATTCATTTCATACACAGAAGAACTTTCTGATCTATAATTTCATCATGTTATCATTGAGCTCTTGGTTGGATTTTGCTTCTGGAACCTGTTCCTCTTGATTGGTTCACCTATGATGAGCAGCCTCAAGTTGAACAAATTTGGTGCTGACTCCATCTCGGATCCATCAATTTATCGTTCAATTGTTGGTCCTCTGCAGTATGCCACCTTAACAAGACCATACATCTCATTCAGTGTCAACGAAGTTTCCCAGTTCATGACTAATCCTTTGGAATCTCATTGGAAAGCGCTGTCAAAACAATTCTGCTATAAAGCCTTTCTCAGTGATGGACTACTACTGTAGAAGCCTGCTACACCTGGTGCTCCATTCTCTCTTCGTGCCTACAATGATGCCGATTGGGAAACTGATCAAGATGACAGATGTTCTACTCCTGACTCGTGCATCTATTTTTGGCTCGAATCTTATTTCTCGGTCTTCCGAAAAGCAACAATTGGTTGTTAGATCTAGCATTGAGGCAGATTATCGTTGCATGGCCAACACTACTGCCGAATTGTTACGGCTTCAATCTCTTATTCAGATACTCAGAGTCCCTTTTCATACACCAACTGTTCTGTGTGACAACCTTAGTGCAGTAGCTCTCACTCATAACCCCACTTTACACTCATGCACTAAGCACAACTACATTTTGTTAGAGAAAATGTCCTTGCAATACAACTACATTTTCAGCATGTGCCTGCCATTGATCAGCTAGATGACCCCTTCACTAAACCTTTGAAGGTGCTCACTAGTCAAGCAAATATCAAAAGTTTTGTAAGGTGATAGCAATGCATATATGCATGAATTAGTTTTATATTCAGTTAGGATCATTGCTGACATGGCAGCTATCAGTTATAGTCAATGCTGATATGGCAGTTTGTTAGATTTAAGTCCTTTCATATATAAGCAAGCTCTCTCTTTTAAACCTAATCAGTTTTGAGAATGCAAATTCAATTTATACAGAGAAAACTCTCTGATCTATAATTTCATCATCTTCTGCTGCATACAATATAAAGTTGATGTTATTTCTATGTGTTATTATTGGTAAGGATAAATAATGTATTGAGTTGCAAAATGAAATTGGAACTAAATTTTGTACAAGTGTATTACAGTAATTAAGGTGCAAACTAACTGGAAGGATTGTTGCGTGTATATTGCTGAGTTTTTGTGGCTTAACTTGACCCTGACATAGGTTTTATTAAAGATAATAATTTTCTTTTTCAAAAAAGAAAAACAAGAATTATATACATGTAGGATATGATAAACCCTTTGCACTCACATTCACATTCACACAACATTCACAAGTGTATTAACCCTTTGCACTTGATATTTCACATTAAACATTAATGAGGTGATTATGATTCAACATTGACAGATTATATGCTACATTTAAATTCTCTAAAAAAATACAGGAAATTGATAGGTGCAAGATACTATGATACACAAGATACATTAGGTAGCAACAAGACTCATAGAAGGATCCAAAGGTTCCCCAAGAGATTCTGTTGGACATGGAACTCACACTGCGTCAACAGCTGCTGGTGTATTTGTCAACAATGCAAGTTATTATGGTTTAGCAAAAGGAACAGCGAGAGGTGGTTCAGCTTCTACTAGGATTGCTGCCTATAAAACATGTTCAGAAGAAGGTTGTTCAGGTTCCACCATACTAAGGTTGTTCAGAAGAATGAGATTTGAGATTCTAAAATTTAAATTTTGGTGAAAATTCGAACGAACATGACCGAAATTATTTGATGCGGTTGCACACGCGATTGAAGATCACACCATAGTTGCGGTGCCATTGCAAAAGCCACAGCAACAACAATATCGCGGCTGCAATTGCAGATGCCAACCATAATTTGAAACCATTATATATTTAGACTAAATTCTTTTACAAGAACACATATGACTTCATCATATTCATCAATAACATGCAACATCTTGTTATTAAAAGAAAAAGGCTCACTTAGCCTCCCTGCATAATACCAATCAACAAGAACTCTATGTATTACATCAATGAAAGTCCAATAATACTGTAATAGTACATAGATTAAAAATAGTGTAATAATGTTACAAAAAATAAATAAATAAATAAATATAATAATAATGCAAAAGGAATGATTGCATTAGAGGTATAGTAAAAAAACGTCGAACTGCAATACAAGTAATTCATGGATTTAGAGCATCAGTTCTACCAAATTACGAAAAAATTTATTTGCATGACTAACATTATTAAGAGTCTTAGTTCTATCATATGGACATCAACAATGCCTCCATAGTGGAGCAAGCAAGAAAGAAGAGCACTGTGTATTTTCCATTACTAGAACTGAATATTGCAACTTGCAAGTAGCACAATGACTCTCTGAGCTGAGTTTTTCAACTCAGCACATGGTCTCATATGCTCAACACTGATCTCAAAAGCAAATTGTTGCTCCAAGGACTCACATATTGGTTAATTATATGACTATTTAAGATTCATTGAAAATAAATAAAGAAATAAAGAGTGAGAATCAACAATAAATAAGTTAGAAATTACTAATTAATTAGAACTCTTTGTCATGTATCAAACATAAACAGTGGGAATTGAAACAAAATACCAAGTCTTCTGGAAAATAGAACAGTGTTGGATATCACTGTCATATTGCCAGGACATAGATAATAATAATAAAAGATTAAACCATGTCTAGGATTGAAACAAAACAATAATGTATCAAACATGAACATTACTAGGAAATGAAATAAATAATGAAAGATTAAATTTGCATAGTGCCAAGTTTTGCCAATGCTGTGTCTGTCTCATGTCCTCTTTCTTTCTCTTCTTCCTGTTTAAAGTAACAAGGTTTTTGGTTAGAAACCAAATGAGAAGAACCAAATTCTAAAAAAAAAAATGTCATGGAAAATGCATAATAAGCAAATTATTTTCTATCTGTAGTACTGAGGCATATGATTAAACACACAAGACAGTTAAAACATTTATCTAATCTAACAAAAACCATGCACGATAAATGATAATGCACACTAGAATGCAAGATAACATTACTCTTTTTATCTTTTCACGAATGCAGCTTTTGACGATCCATTCTGGAGCGGCCAAAACAAGTTGAAGTACTCAGGATGATCAGACAAAGGCGAAAGCCGGCATTGATCCAAGTCAAAAACACACATCCCACAAAGCATCTGGTCAACATAGTGGAATGCATCATCACTAAAGATGACACAATTTCCTTTGACATCAGACAAATCCAAAGCAGAAGCAGAAAACGAACATCCATTCCCCAAAAACAGAATTCTATCCCCTAAACTCGCCAACTTGATCCATTTCTTCTTCTTTTCATCAAGTCTGAACACATCAAGCTTTAAACCATCTTCACCAGGGAAACTGTGACGATGAGAGTCATAGATGTCCACTAGCAACAACTCACCCTCACTCTCTAACAGGAATTTCATGTCCCCTCCATCCACATATTCAGCCAATAACTCAACGCTATAGCCCGGTCCAAAAGCAACTGTCCTACCAATTTTATTGACTGCACAAAACCGGTCTTTAAACACGCAGACATGCACGTTGACATGCATGGGATCGACGTCCAACGCTCTTTGAGGCAATGGAACAGTAGAGGTTGGCCGTCACCCTTCAATGTGCCAAGAGCGAGAGGGTTTTTCCCATGGCACGTGACAGCAACAACCTTTATTCCCATTGCCTTATTTTCCCTTTCTTTTTTTTCTATTGCATCTTTTTCATCTAGTAAGTTCAAGTAATGGAATTCAGATCTCTTGGTGCACTCGGTCCGTTCTTCTTCAACGATGGAGTAGCAGGTTCCCAAATGGACAACATGGGAGAATTTGTCCAAGTCAAGCACGTCAGGAAAATCATAAGGGCAAGGAGACTCGCATGGGCGGAGTGGGTGGAAGAGTTGTGTTTCGCCACGTGAATTTTGGGTGATTCTAATCAACCAAGGACGGAGGTTTTGTTGTTGTTGTGGTGGTGGTTTGATGAGTAAGAGACTGTGTTTTGAGAGGAAATAGGATAGTGATGGACCGTGAAATTCAAAATGTTTTATCTTCAAGGGTACTAAATTAGGATGGTGGTGATTTGAGGGGGGATTTTAAAATTAATTTACTATTTTACCCTTAAACTTAATTAAATAAGGATAATAAAGTAACGAAACAATAACGATGTAATCAATAACAGAGTTAACGTGGCACGTCAACACATTAAACGGTGTTAGATAACAGATACTAACGGAGAGACCAAATGGACAAAGATGAAGACTATTTTAAGATATTAATAGAGTCATAGACTAGTTTGATTGAGTTAAAAAGACTGAGATCAATTTAGTGGTTTACTCATAAAATTTGGTGGTCTACTCTTTAAGCATATTTATGCAAGATTCAAGTTTCTCTTATGATTCAAAATTCGTTAGTTGTGTTTCAATAAAATAAAAAAATGAAGTATGTTTCAATATTATATAAAAAATTGAAGTGAAAACAATGTACTAACTGTTAACTATGTGAAAACAGAGAGAATTGAGATAAAGACCATATTGTGTTCAGTGCACAATCTGTGGAAGAAATTAGTCTGTCTAAAACTACATTGATCTAACTAACTCATATATATGTATAATACTAACTTGTTCAGTCTGTTTCTGTCAATTACATTTTGTTACATAATTCACAAGCCTTTATGAAACAGTGTCAAATTTTGTCATGTGCCCCAAATCTTAAACTTGTATAACTGAGCCTTTATGAAAGCTTGTCACAATGTTGATTTATCAGTTTTATCTCTTGAGAAGCTTGAAGTTTTAACTAAATGATGCACCTCACTTAAGAGACTTTGTAGCAGAACTTGTTCACTGTTTCTCCGAGAAGCATATGCCGCTCGTTAATTAGTCTCCAAGACTTCTTTGTCACACTATGGCCTTGCAATTGGAATCCTTCCACAACTCCTTTATGTTTGAACTAAGGAGGTTCAGGTTTGAATAAAGTGCCATCATCAATTTCAAATTTGACAAATTAGGGAAGTTTTCTTTCCCCATCACTACTAACAGTCTCATGCATCTTCTGATAAACAATGTTTTTTTTTAGGGAGTTAGTAAACAATATTAAAAGGAACTTAGATGAGAAAAATGCTAAAACTCTAATAAATGCGTGTAATAAAACTCGAAAGTTTAAATGAGGGTGAAAAAGAAATTTCCTATAATAGACTCATTCCTTAGAATTTGTGAGCAAGAATTAATTTGTGAATGATGGTGCTAGAAGTAAAAGCAAACTCACAAACTACTTAGTAGTTTTTAAAATTAGTTTCCAGTGAGATCAAAATTCAAACATGCTATTGAGATCTGATTTGGTCATGCATACCTAATAAAAGACTTGTGCCTATTCATTCCGACATTTTTTCTCTCCTCTTCAGCTGTTGCTCTTTTCCTCTGTGGAACCAAACAAAGTGCTCATGTGGTCTCCAAAAAATCCAATATGCATGAGCTCTTCAAGTGAACACCTGCTCATTAACAGAATTATTATGTAGTGACATAAAATTGAGCAGAGCCTATAATGACTGTTAGGAAGATTATGTACCTCAAATCATATGTTTCGTCTAATTCTAGGTTTGACAGCGGAGTTCCAAACATGTCTAGCTTTAATTTGTTTCTTGGAGGAATTGTTTCTTCTAGATCATCTGATTCAAAATTTGTTGGAGGAACTATTTCTTCTTGATCATTGGATTGGAAATCTGATGAAGACACAATTTCTTCTTCTTTGTGGGATTCAGAAATTGTTAAAGCAACCGTTTCTTCCTTATACATCCAGCGAAATCCACACTCTTTTATCGCTACTTCATCATATATATTTTCATGAATAAAGAATCTAAATGTAAGCTTTGGATTGTTACTAGTGTTGTTCACATCATTAATGGCTTTTATTTCTTCAACTGCTTCCATTATTTGCTTGCAACTTCCTCCATCATACCAAAAAACCAAATGATCCGACATCATGTGGATTGATGGATTGAAACGCACTAACCAACCTAAGAAACTGGTTTTTGCAAAACTTGTTATATAGACTCTTTCACCAGAATTATTGTCCAAGAAGCACTCACATCCAAAATCTACACCAAATCCCATATGGCCTTGAGAAAGAACCACGTAGTAGGCAAAACCAAACAAATTAGAAGGAAGCTCAAGAGTGACAGAAACTTGTGTAGAAGAGTAATGGAACCAATTTTCCATGCCAGGCATAGCAGGTAAGAAGTGCCAGGCATGGCCATATACAAATGCATTTTCTAAAAATACTTTTGCTACAAGTTCAATCTTTTCTATAGCATCGTTTAAAACTGTTTGGTATGAATGTGGATCCAATTTTATGCAGTTAAGGAGCAGAAAACCACACCTAGGTTTCTCAGATGGTTCACTTGAACTCAACACTTTCTCAAGCGATTCACAATTCCATAACACGAATAAACAAAGGGGCGGTGAAAGCTGCGGAATAGATTGAAGCATTTTACAATTGAAAACACTAAGAAGTTTGAGTTGGGGAAGATACTTGATGGTTTCAGGCAAGCTTCTAATGATTAAACCAGACAGTGTTAAATACTCTAATGATGATAGTAACGAGATATTGTTTGGGATTTCAGACAACAAAGGAGCATTGTATAAGGTTAACCTTTTTACACTCCGGAAGGCAGGACTAGGAAGTGCTTTATGTAAGGTTATGAAAGGGTCATGTTCACAACTCCGTTGACTTATAAGCCAAATTTCGTCGGAAAAGTTTTCAGGAAGATCGACAAGACAATCACTGATAGGAAAGACTAACCTTGTAAGATTTTTTTTATGCAATATTGATGATGGAAGTTCATTCCCATTCCATTCTGTCAAAAACAAAACCAAACCATCAACGGAAGCAAATGTGACTGAGATATCTTTAAGATTGTCGCAAAACATAGCATTCAATTCACGGAAGGCTGGAGAACAAGTGTTACTGGAAAGGCTCTTAAGCGACGTACATCCTAACACGCTTAATCTTTCAAGCTTTTGAAGAAGGAAAATTGATGAATCGACTTCAGGCACGCTTTCACAATCTTCAAGTGTGACATATTTTAGATTTGGGGAACCAGACACATTTGGACACTCTATCAGCTTTCTGGAGCGACCGAGATCAAGTACCTCTAAATTTGGCAAATCCTGTAACAATATACCATTGGTCAAAAAAGTTAGTACATTTCCTTAAATTATACAGATTTTACTTGTTGGTTTCATTTTTAGTGACAGTTAAAATGATCCAGTGCTCAGATGTGACCACGAAGGGGAAATAAATTAAAGGTTTAAATGCATTTTTTATTCTCCTATTTGGCAAAACCACAGTTTTGTTATTCCATTTCTCATTGCGCAATTTTGGTCCCCCAATTCATAACTTTTGACTAATTCCTAATTGTAAAATTGGAAGGTCAAAATCATGAGTTGAACATTTTTTTTGAATTGGAAACCAAAAGTGCACAATTAAAAATCAGAGTATCAAAATTGCAGTTTTGCTAAAATAGGAAGAACAAAACTCCATTTTAAGCATAAATGATATGCTATTACATAAATTTATGGACTGTGCTTACCAGTACTCCATCCCAAAGTCTTTCCACATGGCTTTCTTGCATGGAAAGCTCCACAAGCATTTCGGCACAAAAAGTTGGCGGCAGAGATTTCCAAGGGTATCCATCCCACAAAAGATATCTCAAAGTTTCTGGCAATGAGTCAAGACCATGTGGAAGGCTTACAGATTTGATTCCCTTGTGGTCTCGAAAAGCAAGTAACCTTAGATTTACCATTTTTTCAAATGCTTTGGGACTTAAATTTATATGCGTATATTCAGTAGCATCTAAAAATATGGCTTCAATAATCTCAGATCCCTGGAGAAAAATAATCAGCGTTAGTACTTTTGTAGTAACTTGCAATTTGTATAAAAAATGTATGCCTAGGAAAGCAGGTAAGTATCATTCTCTTACTCTATTATTTTTCAATACATCAAAAACTTCCTTAGGATCACATAATCTACTGCGTTGTCCAGGATTCTTTAGAGATTCTTCACGAACAATTTGTTTTCCCATTTCCTGTATCAAGTCGTGCATTTGGATGCAATTTTTAAAGTCAACTCTTATAAGAGCCTTATCTAAAAGATGACTTATCCCTATATCAGCAAAGAAACCACAATCATTTAATATTTTTGTCACGCTATTCCTTTCACGCCCTTTGAAAAAGCATGCAATGTCCAAAAATATATTTTTCTCTTTATCATCCAATTCATTATAACTCCATCTCAGTATCCTATCAATTTCAGCATTGGAAATTTTCTGCAGTTTAGCTAGTGCACAATTCCATTCTATTTCACTTTTGCAACGAAGAGATGATCCCAAAACTTTCAGAGCTAAAGGGATGCCTTTGGCATAATCAATCGCTCTTTTTGAGAGTTCCACAAATCCCTCCTTAGGCAAGACAGTGTCAAAAGCATTCAAGCAGAAAAGCTGGAGGGAATTTCGGAAGTTCATCTTCTTAACTTCATAAATTTCTTCAATTCCTCCACTTATCAGAACATGCTTATCCCTAGTCGTCACAATGACTGTGCTACCAGCTCCTAACCAACCATGTCCCACTCCAATCAAGTTTTGCAGAAGTTCTGAGGTATGTACGTCATCTAGTACGATGAAAGATTTCATGCGTTTGAGTCTTCTCCTGATCATGGACGGTACTACTTTGGGAGTAGTAATATCAAGATCTTCCCGTAGTAACTTGGAAAGAAGTTTGTTGCATGTGTGATTGATTCCGTGCCTTTCTGATTCTTCTGTCACATTTTCTAAGAAGCAATAGCCTTCATAGTGAAAAGAGACTCTTTGAAACATGGCAGCAGCAAGGGTTGTCTTGCCTGTGCCCCCCATTCCCCAAACTCCAATGATTTGAACTTCTGGTGAATCAATTTTTATTAAAGATTTAATGCTCCAGTAGTTTTCATCGAGTATGAAACTACATGTAAGTTCATTTGAGTACTTGTGATTTAATTTTCCTAATACAACTCTGATAATGTCTTCAATCAAGTCAGATTCAGTCCTAACATTTACAAAAAAATGTAAAATAATTAATACATACATCATGCGAATGCCAATCAAAGGTAAACTCAATTCATCATAAACCTACCTCAAATGTAACTCTTGTTAGAGTTAGTCCACATAATAACTCTTTGTAGAAATTAAATTTTCATCATTCAAATCATTGCCGAATATTTTTATATTATCTTAGCAATCATGTATACAAAAAATAATATAAATTGGATATGTGTAGTGATAAGATCTTATAGTCAATATTTTACTTATATTTTAAAATGTATACATATCTGTAGGGATGGGAAGAGATATAAGATCAGGTTATGCTTTAGGAGTATGATAGCTTGAGTTAAACCAATACTTTTACGAGAAATGCTAAAAAGTGTCCCTGAGATAGTAGTTAAAAAACTAATATAGAAATATTGTATTGGAAAGTGGTGAAAACCTGTATGCGGTAGAATGGAATCCAGATAAATTAGCTGCTTCAAAAAGAGCATTCTTCCAATTTCGCAACATCTTATCATCATTGTGTTTTGCCAACGCAATGCCGTAACTCCCAGTCTGCTTTCGAACATGTGAAGGGTCAACATGGTAAAACACAGGAATAACAATAACGTTGTCATCTTCAGTTTTGTTACTACTACACTCCATTATTTGAAGGAGTTCGTTCAAACACCATGTTGAAGATGCGTAGTTCTCCGAGAACACGACAAGAAAAAGAGTGGATTCATTGATTGCTTTCATAAGTTCTGCCGAAACTTCATCTCCTTTCTCGATCCTGTAGTCTATGTATGTATGAAAGTTGCTTCGACACAATGCAGCATGAAGATGACTTGTGAAACCAGCGCGTGTGTCGTCACCTCGAAAGCTGATGAAAAC
>Ga0315915_1005440_pt1 | contig 15886 bp, 5 predicted proteins | sample MpolbnodulesMG_FD_207738 | JGI IMG/M metagenome (GOLD analysis project Ga0315915, IMG submission 207738) | Medicago polymorpha root nodule microbial communities from Los Angeles, California, United States - branched nodules | ecosystem: Host-associated > Plants > Roots > Nodule | place: USA... | reverse complement strand
GACTCAGATAAGTTTGAGTATCTCATATTAAGCCTTTGTGGATGAATTCCAACAACTGGCCTTCCAAGCCTACTATTAAAGGATATAACATCTGAGAAATTTTTGGTGCATGGTGAAATATTTGGCAACCCTTCATAAAATTTGCCATTGTGATCTCCCACTGAATTAAGGCTATTATTAAATCCATCAAGATATCCATTTGGGTTAAGTGATTTTCTAAATACATGTCCTTGCATCACTTCATTTGCATGATGATGATATTCTTGCTTAACCTTATTCATGTCTTGAATATCATGGCAACTAGGGAACATTTTATTACCTACTCCTTCTCTAATAGTACATGATGTGGAATCACCAAAAGGTAGTTTGAAATGACAATTAGGGTCAGAATCATGTGTGTAGTGATTATGATCCATATTGGAGGAATTAGTAGACAAATTGTTGTTTGTTTGTGAATCAAAGTGGCTACTAACTTCAGGGTCAGGTGGGGCAATAGACCAAGTGCTCACAAGATTGGATAATTTTGTCAACCTTTCATTATTCTCAACAAGAGCTTCACTGTATCCATTTAAGTGCTTCTCAAAATTAGTATTGAATGAAGTTGAACCACTAGTATTATATTCCCAACTTGTTGTATCAAGTTTCTTCAAATAGTCACAAGCTGGTTGATCAAACATAGTGTTTGTCATGGTTTTTGATGATAGGCCATCCAAGAAATTCTCTCCAATTTCTTGGTTGTTGTGCAACTCTCCATTTGATCCAACACCTCTATATATTATTTTGCATAAGAAAGTAAATTAGTTGTAATTAAAATATACAAAACATTTCTTATCAAACAAAAAGCTAATTAGCTGTATATAGACTAAAATATATAATAAATTTACTTTTTAATTATATATCTTACAGAATCCAAGTGGGTTTTTTATTGGTACGTGGATGGATATACAAGGAAACTATGAAAGTAGAAGAGATCATTGTTGCATAGTGTGAAAACACTGATTATAGTGCACATAACAGCTGTTATCTTGTTATAGATAGTGGAAAACAAAGGCCTAGAAGAATATTATTTACGCACACTGAAAGAAAAAAAACATAGTATACCTTAACCCTATATACCTAACTTGAAACACCCTAAACTTCACAAAATTTCTAACCTAAAACTCTAAAAGATTTGTCTCTTATTATCTTCTTGCCAGTTTCAATAATATATAGCAATATAAACATCAAATATATATTAATAATTAGGAAATTGTTTAATGTCACGAAATAATATCATTGGAATCCATGTTTTCACTCAATAGCATATTGAAAATTTTCTCCTTTGTTCTGAAATTCTGACGCACATAATTTCGTGATATTGAGACTAGTTTTCATCATAAACATACACAATTGTAATAATTAACAATATACAAAACTTACGACAAAACATGACTCCATAGTTGGTTATCCGAAGCATGTTCGGCCATGAAGTCGTTGGAGGAAGGTGGTGCATGCGGCTCGACGAAGACTCTTCGAGAGGATTCAACGGTGAGGCTTGAATGGTTGGATGCATTGGTGAAAGATGTAGAAGAAACAGATATATCTTGATCCTCACAAGAAGAGGAAGAATTTGGATTATTCATTTGGTTGTTCCATGCATGTTTAACATCGTTCCAATTAGAAGAAAGAGAATTTGCTTGAAGATACCACCAGTTTAATGGAGTAGTAGATGTAGCAATAGTGTTTCCACCACATTCTTCACTCATCTTTATGTATTTCTCTTCTTGTTTGTGATTCCTTTAATTGGTGGAATGGATCTAGGTAGGGGTGTATATGTATATATAATCTCTCTTAATTTGTTTCTTTAATTGTTGTTATGGCCTTGTGGGGTGGGAATTTATGGATGAGATTGCTCAAATTTAAGTGACGTATAAGTATCTGTAGGTTATAACAATTATAGGGGAGACAATAAAATATGCAACCGAGTTTTCCCACTAAAGTTCGTGGGCAATTATTATATATAAGTTGATGGGCCAGCATGGGTTTGGCTTAAGTTTGCTACCACGGTGTTTAGGGCTGCTAGTTTTACTTTATAATAACCAACCAAGTTAAATTTTCACTACTTTTTAGACAAATAAAAATGTACTATGTATTTTTCCTCATATTCTTTCTTCATTTACTTTTAGTACTTTTAGGATAAAAATAAGAGTACACAATCAGTACATCAAATATGGTAGTCGTATGAGCATTTTGATATGCAGTGTCCGAGTTCTTAACATTTAGTTGGTGAGTTCTCCTTTAGGTGTAGGTAGGACGTAGGAGGAGGGCTAGGTTAGGCTTTTTATTGGTCGGGCATGCGAGTGTGTGGTATATCTGAAAAGCCCGTAATGACCTTTCTCAGAAAGTAACTTCGAGATTGAGCAACTGATTGATAGGATTATTTTTCATTCTTGGGAGTGGTTCTTTGGTAAATTTCCTAGGCATCGCAGCTCCCCTTATGAGTGGGAGACAAAACCAATTCTTTGTTAACACCTTTAGGGTTCAGTGTTGTTTGGCACATATGGATCTTATGTGTCTTCGAGGGTTTGGGAGGTTCCAGGATTTCGAGGTTCTTCTATCTTGTGGGTGTTCTTGTCTCTATTTCTCATGTTGGCGTGTTGGGGTGGGCTTCCTTTTTTTGCTTGTTTTGTGTGTGACCAGGGATCTTTTTGGGTCCTTGGGCTTTTTTCTTATACCTTTTGTGTTTGGCTATTTTCTTTCCCAACCCTCCTTTTTTTCTTGCGTACCCTATTCAAATTATAAAATCTGAAACCAAGGAGGATTTGTGAAGGTATTTGGAGGGTGTTTAACGTTGTTCGAATTATAAAATCTGAAACTCATAGGACGCGTAAGAAATTTATAGGGTTTAGAAAAGAAAATACCTTTGTGTTTTTGGTGTGTGGGTGCTCGATGGCCTTTTTATTTTGTAGTCTCTTGGTTTTGATGCTTTTAGGTGTGTTGGTGTTCTCCTGGCCTCCGGTGCCCAAAGTTCTTTATTGCTTGAACAAATCTATTGATGAATTTTTTTCTTCGATATGTGTGAGTTCTCCGCTAACCAATCTTTAGAACCAAATAAAAATAATACAATGAAAAAAAACATTGATTTACAAATAGTAACTATTTATTATTCCTTTAAAAAAAACTATTTATTATTGGCCACTCCACTAGAAGAAGGAAAAAACTAAATTTAGATAGGGTATGTGATTTGTCGCTAAGCAACACAATTTCGTTGCAAACAAATTAATGTGCCACATAAACTAATTAATGTTCTCATTGAAAATAGTCCTGATAATTCGGAGTTCAACCGGAAGATAAGTAAAGTCTAGTAAAAAATTATTTCATTCAGGAATCGAATTTAAATTATCTTGAAAAATTCAACATTTGTGGATCTCATTAACCACTTAAACTCAAGCAAACTCTTAGTTCTTCCATCACTAATACCGGACGAAAACATAACATAATTATTGATTTTGGCCACAAATTAGTGATGGATTTTGTTACAAAATATCAATCTATCACAATTTAGAGGGATGCATCATGTCACAAACTTTGAGATGGATTAAATTATTTCGCTAATATGAGATGCTTGTATCATAATCAGAACCTGTCTATAAATTAAATCACTCAAAAGCACAAGTTAGATATCGGTCTTAAAATTATTTTTCAAATGTTTGTTGCAAAATTGGAATTTTACTTCAACAACTATTTTTTATGATGACAAACTTGTTGAATTAGATTTTAATTTATGATTCTCACTAAGCAAATCAGTAACAATATTTGTATCTTTTTAACAAAGAGCTCTCCCTAAAATTTTAGCATTCAATGTCATGTAAAAGTTTTAAAATGCAAATTGAGTAACTAAACATGTGATTTACTTCTTCTTTTTTTAGCAAAGGCAAATTTAATGTATGTACATCACGAAAAACATGTGATTTACTTTAACCATAATATATCATTCATACCAAATAAATTACATCACAAATGATTTTCTATTGAATATTCAAATGGTTTAAAACAAAACAAAAGGCAATTGATCCTAAGGTGAAGATATTAACTTCTAAGGTGGAGATCGTCATGAGAGGAAGATGAGGGGGAAGATATCGTGGATGCATGTGGGTTAAGGCCATAGGACACTTTTTACACACAACTCAGTTGATATCCAATTTCTTTAATTTGCATTATAAACCACGATATATAAGATCATACTTTGGTGAACCTACATTCCTTTCAAGATCTTTGTTTGTACTTCGCTGCTTTGCTAGGGTTCTTTTCTCTTTTGAACCTTTTCAAATCAATTTTGCTTCTAATAACCCATATTAAGCATCGATCATCTATGTTCACAGATATCTCAAACTGACCAAAAATGAGTTTTGTTTGTGCATTCCTATATATGAGAGGTTTGGATTGACAACTAACTATTGTTTGAGAGCAGATCAATAATTAATTATCGTTGAGGATATTTTAATCAATTTAAGGTGTCTATGAACAAACACTATATACGAGCAATTTTCAACTCTTGTGTGTCGTATCTTTTTTGGATTGAAATTTGTAGAGATAATAAGGTCGAAATGCGAGGATTGTCAATTAGGTCCAATCAATGTTGGCCTCGATATTCTGATGTATAAAAGAGTTTAGAAATTGCTCTTCTCACGCTCGGTATTTTTCAACGTGAGTTAATCCAAACTGACACTTTTGAGATCGGTTAAATCAGCTTAAAAAATGATCGACCTGGTTTTAAAATTATTAGCGTGAGTTAACTCACGTTGAATTAAGGGAATGAGCAAAATCAAAAGTGAGAAGAGCAATTTTCAAAGACTTTTTGTGTTTTTTTTTTAAAGAAAAGACTTTTTGTGTTGATTCTTACCAAAACCTTTTTTTTATCAAATCTGTATTTCAATTTTTTATAAATTACATTTAAACCGAGGAGATGGTATCTAAGTTCAAGATGACAAAGACTTTAGAATTCAAAAAACACTTACAAAAATATTTACATTTATCTCTTTCAAATGGCAGATATTTTGATCTTTGAAAAATTAAAAGGATTGGATAATTTAATCCTTCAAATTTATAATATGATAATTTAGTTTTATAAATTAAATATAGTTTTAGTTCATCTACTTGGAAGAGATGGAAAGGGATACTTTCCAACTTAATCAAAGGCGTGTAATTTCTTAGTGAGTTTTAACTTTCAACAAACATGTTACTTAAACAAAACCCAGCTCTTTTCATCTTCTATATCTGAGGTCTACAACAAAATTTAAGATGAGATAGTTAAAAAAACAATGTTAAAATGCACTTTTGATCCCTTTAAGTTTCACAAACTTGCGATTTTGACCCCCTAAATTTGAAAATAACACTTTTGCCCTCTTAAGTTTCACCCCCTTTGCAAAATCATGGCCCCCTTGATTTTGACTCAGTCAAAGATGATGTGGATATTTTTTATATAAAATATTGACTACTGTGAGCAGACATGGAAATTAATTAAAATTAAAAAAATTAGAAAAATGAAATTAAAACTAATAATAAACATTGGAAAAATCTTCTTCATCTTCAACCCTAATCTTCATCCTCAAAATCAAAATAATTCAAACAAATCAAATCAAACTCAATCTCTATAACTCATATCCAAATTCAAACCAATTATTACTGTTGCTTTTGGTTTTCCATCAAACACAACAACAAAAACATTGTCTCCTTCCTCTAAAAAAAACAACATTGTCTCCTTATTTTATTTTCCAATTATTTTATTTCATTTCTAATTATGTAGCTTTTATTTATTTTAAAATAAAAAAATTACACGGTCAGCATGTGACATGCCATCCACATCAGTTTTGACTGAGTCAAAATCAAAGGGGACTATGGTTTTGCAACGGGGTAAAACTTAAGGGGGCAAAAATGCTATTTTCAAACTTGGGGGGCCAAAATTACAAGTTTGTGAAACTTGGGTGGCCAAAAGTGCATTTTACCCCAAAAAACAAATATAATCTTTTCTTTATAAATAAAAGTATGTGTGTTGGGTTTTGGAGGCTCACTAGAGCGAAAGCAGATAAGGGTTAGCGAGCACTAAAATAGGTATTATGTAAACAAAGTATCATGAAGGAGATTCGTCATTATACTCTTTTGCATCTGGTTAACAATAATTGATGGAAACAAATCGAATCTAAATGTTAATGTATCCCACACACGCTTTAGAATTTATTTGTGCATTCTTCTTCATCATCTTCTTGGTTAAGTTATATTGCAGCAGACCTCTAACACAAATTCTAACAAAGGCATCATATGCAGATAAAAAAGACTTCATGAATTAAAAATTGTTTTAAGTCTCACTTAATATTAAAAAACTATTGGTTGTTATTTTTTTCTTTCTCTTTGTAAGTTGAGCTATCCAACCTCCATGTTTAATTAATTATTCGGATTATATTTATAAAATACATATAATTATGCACCTTGCTGGTTATTTGGATTTCTTAAAATATTTAATGGATCATATTATTTGGATTTTTTTTAAACATTATATTGGACCAAATTGTATATTTAGAAAATTATCTTACAGACCTTATAATATTTTAAAACTTAAGTGGACCTAATTGACCTCAAAACATATAGAATAGTTTTCTAGATACACCATCAACACATAATTATATTGATCATAAAGCTATATAGGTTAAAAGTGTATATGCCTGTGCTACACATGAGTGTTTTTTGGTTGGCAAGAGTGATACACATAATTTAAACAATGCATATGCAAAACATTATAATATATACATGAAAGATTTTTATTTTTGCTAACCTACCAGCCCACATCCATGTATGCAAATGCAAGTACGTGAAGAAATAAGGGAACCGTGGTTCAATCGCTAGGTTATATTTATTTATATTCTTTTAAAATTAAACTAAATTAAAATAGTTTCTTCTTATATATGACTCAGAGATCATTGGCTCTATCGATCGACCAGAAAAGCTAACTTTAGGATCTCCACGCCACTACAAACAGATGTTCCTGAGCCACATAATCCAATTCACTTTACAACAAAATTAATTAACTAAATGTCGAAAGTATCCCATGATAACCAAATAGATAATAATTTAATAGTAGCAAAGAAATATAAAGGTTGGATAGGAGACCATATACACTAAATTGAAAAGTTGGGTGGCTTTTCTTTAACATTTATGTCCTTTTTGTTTGTACTGTTCAATTAGGAAACTATTGATAATCAATTAACCATGATAGAGATTATTGAATTGTTTTGCAATATGATCTTTTAAATGTAACTTTTCTTTAGAAGGAAAACGTGTAACTTAAGAAGATTAATTTGCTTGTGCCAAAGGGAAGAAAGCTACGAATTGCATGGAAGGATCGAACGGATTACCGATTTCCATGTGCTACGTATTTGACTGAAATTTGTTGGAATACTATGTGTGTTTGTGTGTGAATTGAAAAATTCCTAAAAGTTTCATATTGGAGAGTTTACACGCAACACTTGATGTTTATACAGTGGAGAACGGACTCTTAGACTGTGTGATTGAAGGTAAGCAGTTTTGTAAACAGGCGATGACACACTGAAGCTGACCATCAAAAGTGTGTCGCCGTTGTTCGATCGTACCGAGTATGGTCTTAAGTTAATTGATATTTTTAGGAATTTTTTGTTTCAGTACGCATCATCGCCACACGTTTTACATGTGTCAACATACGCTTGACACACATCAACATGCATTGAATACATGCATGGGTGCGCCCTCCCTTCACCAACTCATGTTTTTGTGCGCTTTAATGAGGCAAGATCACTTTTTTATCTGATGTGGAACTTCTATCTCACCTTACGTTTATCACAACACACAATAAGCTAGCTCTTTATAAGCTCCTATGACCAACAAAAAAAGTTTGATAACAACTGTTTTCTCACGAGCTTATAACCTATTTACTAGTATATGGGAGTAGGTTATATCTTATCTTTTTTTTTTCTCTCTTTATTTTACCATGTTATCTGATTGAGAAAAAAAATTAAATATTGATTTAACATGCATTTTTTATAACTTATTTCATATTTATAAGTTAGTTCAAACACTAGTATTTCACTAAACACTATATGTTCAATCAACTATCTTATTCACTATCACCTATCAACTATCTTATATGTTATCCGTTATTTTGTAACAAACAACCATTGAATGGCAAAATATGATAATATTATCGAAGATTATAAATTACATGCAACACTATTTAGAAAATCATGTATGTTGTCTTTATTTTTTCAGATGAAAGGATCCCTTGGAGCATATTTTCAATTAGACTACTTGACAAAATTATACTAATAACATAAATTTATTGAGCAAAAATATGAAATTCATCATCTCTAATTGACCCACTAAATTTTGTTAATTACCAAAGAATTTGTGGGTTGTTTAATTTTTTTTTTTAATTGTGAGACTTTTATGTGAAGATTAGGGAAAGTTCAAAAAGTTGTTCAACAAATATACAGATCATGACTTTGATGATCTTCAAAAATTGCAAATCTTCTGCATTAGTTTGAGACCAAACTCAAAGATTATGTACGATACCTCTCTGCAATATATAATAGTTAGAGTAGTGCTAACAACACTCTATTTTGAACACTCTCTAATACTCACTCATAGCTAACTCATGGTGCATCTCATGGAATGTCATGGTGCATGAATACACCATGATAGAGCATAAACCTCTACATTGATTCTCTTTGATGTGCTCAATTTTTCGTAATGCATGCCTTCGTCCATGGGTTTATGATTCCATGAACACCGGGGGTATATTTCTTACTATCATCCAATAGTTTCAAGACAAGTATTCAAATTATTAGACACATAGATTATTTAGGGAAGATTTCACAAACAACGACCTTCCCATATAAAGAACAAATTAGGTGAATATAGACAAAATTCTTTGATATGAGTGGCTAAAACCAAATTAAATTAGATAAGGGTGTCCAATAAACAGAATAATAGTGACATTTTTGTCCTACATTGACATGCTTTTTAATCTTGCTTTTAAGAAAATAAATTTCAATTACAATACCTTCTTTACACCTGTGAGTAGAAAACACGAGTCTTCTACTTTTCAACTAAAAACACACTTGGATGTGGACAAGTTCAGATGTGGCTATTGCACGCCAACCTTTTGTGTAATTATAAAAAATTATAAGACTTTTTGGATATTGAAAAATCCAAACCAAAAAGAATTTTTAAATTACTAAAATAATTTGTGGTCTAGTGGGGGTTGCTTGTCTACATTATATAATATAATCACAACATATAATAAAAGCATGTTGACTCAATTTCTCTTTGTGGAGGAGTTATCTTACATTGATATAGAACTTTTGATAATTTAATTTGATTTTTTAAATTGTGATGTGTTTTCTATTTTGATGTGAGATTCTTTGTACTTTTTTTTTTCAAGTCCAATTCCACTAGGGATTGGGTGCTTGTGGAGGTAGCTTATAAAATATATATATAATAAATTAAATAAATTTTGGCTAGTTTTATTCAGAGAGAAATTAAATTCCAAATGGCTGCTCTATATGAATTATAACACTCATGATGGTGATGTTTTTTGGGAGAAGATTTGCATGTATGCTCTCAATGCTAGAAAGTCAAACTTATGTTTGAACTGCCAATAGAAGTCAACCTTAAAAAATTACTACACGAGTTTCAATTACAAGAAGTTTTAATACTTAATTCTGTATTCTTGACAAAAAAATTCTAATCTTGCGGTTATTTACTTTGTTTTTTTCTTCTCGATAGGGTTATTTATTCTCTTATTTTAAGTTATGTGTGTGTTTTTTGTGTGTGCGTGTATGTGTGTGTAAACAAGTTCTCTACATATAATACTGTTTTACTAGGTGTATGTAGACTAGTGTTTCGAATTTTTATTTGCCTTTCAAGAGAAAATTATGAATCACTAGCACTATTCTAAGTTATGCATGTAGTGTTCTACATAGTACGTTTGCATCTAGAAAGTTAATGTTGATAAGCTTTTATGCTGAGCGTATTGCAAGAAAAATGTATACACTAACACTAGAGGAGTTTTCAAGCATCAGAATTGTTTATTCTTTATCCCATGGTTCTATAGTGTTAGTGATTGAATAATTAAAAAAACATTTTTATAATTTTGAATTAACAAAATTATTTTTTATGTGAAAATCAAAAACTCATTCTTCCACGTCAAAATTTAAATACTTCTCTTATGTGATCATTAAAATACTATTATGTCTAGAAGTAACTTTATGAAAAGATTAGAAAAATGAAAAATGCTAAAGAGTGCCTTTAAGGCATTGGTTAAGAAGATAAAATTAGAAATATTGAATTGAAAAATGGTAAAAAGTGATGAGTTTGACTTTTTAAAAGTTAAAATATTGTTGAATCCAATGAAAATTTACTACTTTTGATTTCCTTAAAGAGTGCCCGTAGGGCACTTGGTAGTGTAACCCTATAAAAATTTATAGTCGTTTTGAAGACAAATTAACGTTTGACCTAAATAATTAATGATGTTTTTCTTAGGGGACCTAAATTAATGATGTTAAAAATCAACTTGGTACCGCCATATCGCTAGTTTATACTAAAAGTTCTAAATGTAGTATTGTCTAACCAGCTTGTCTTATTCTTTATTTGGGTATAGGTTAGCTGTCCCTATGCTTATATCTTCTATTTTGATTAAACACTTTGTGTAATTATGGTCGTTTTCTTTTACAACGTCTTGTGCGGAAGAAGCGACGTTTTTGTTGTTAATATAAGTTTCATTTTTGCATGTTAAAAAAAATGGAGTATTGTCTAAATAGAGTAAATCTGAACTTATAAGTTTATATGATTTAACTAATATAATTGTTAGGTAATCATCTTCTCACAAGCTTAAAATATATTTTTTACTAAAGGTCATTTTATACATGTTTCAAGTAGAAATTGAATCATGTCCATTTAGTAGTTTTTTTTTTTTAATAAGTCAAATTAGTACACTGGAAATGGAACCAAAGATAATCGTATATAGTTCTACATATTTCTTTGTTCGGCATTCTGAAATACACTAATTATATAAGCATGTTAATGAAAATCATGTCATTAGACCGTTACACCAATAGCTTTTCTTTTCTGGCAAATTACCATGTCATCGTGAGTAATTTGAATGTCTAGACAAATTGGTCTTACAAAATGCTAACATCAATCAAAATAGTCCCTCATTTTAAAAAAAATGTTCCTTTCTTCTTGATCAATTTTTATTTTTGGAAATTGGCAAGTACGTATTTAAAATTATAAAGTAATGTTTACGATGGTTCGTCTGTTAACTTTTATTGTTAAGAGATTTTGAGTTTTTGACATGTTGTGTTAACTAGAGAGTAGAGACTTATTTACCTATAAAATTTAGGTCATTGTAGAGACAAATTCATCGGCAAATGCAATCTTTTTTAAAATGGAAATCAATCTATTTGTATTATCTAGTAGTCATAAAAAACATTGCATTTACAGATGAATTTGTATTTACGATGGTCTAAATTTTATAGGTAAATACTCTATTTTTCGTTTCGTTGTTCGGTAAATTGTACATATTCTCTATAATTATCCTCTTAGTCTCACGATAAATTATTCTCTACAATTATATTGTGATGATATTGAAGGTGTTCAACATGGAAGTCCGCATTATATTAAGTTCATGTGTTACATCATAATTCATAATGTTAAAAGTTAACAAAAAAATAATTTTAAAAATAATTCATTATGTACTGTATTTGACAATTCTCAATAATCAAGAACAATGCTTATTGGTACTAGCAATTTTGAGGATCAAATTGCCTATTTCCTCTATGCTTTTTCTTTTCACACGTAAAAATATATTGACATATTAATCGAGAGATCAATGCACATATTAAGTTAACTCAAGATTAGAGATGACAAAAATACATAAACAAGTGAATACCCTATACCTTGCAATGAGTAGTAAACAGTGAGGAATTGGGACAACGCTACCCGTTTTTGTCCCGCCAGATTGCCCTCCTAATACATTCATATCAAACGAGTGAGAACAATTAATTTATTTTTTTAAATAAGGTTAGTAATTAGTTGTTATATTAGTGATTTTCTTCTTCGCTCGAGTTTAAATTTGGATCTCCAAAAGCATGCATTAAATACAATTATTTTTACGTAGTGAATTAAGGATAAAAGAGATTGATAGGGTGCGTTTAATTTGTAAAACAATAAATACTGAACTGAACGATACAAAACAAAACAATATAGCATAAGACAAATTTTTATGGTATTGAATAATTTTTTGTCTTATATAATTTTTGGTAGATAAAATGTTATTTTGGTATTTTAAACAACTTGTACGTGGGACAGAAAGTTGTGTTGTTGTTTGATGAGGGATAAGAATTTCAGTTTTTGTCTTGTCCCCTCCAGTTTGTCCCAATCCCTGAAACCGTTTTACAAATCAAACACCGTACAATTGAAATTGTCATGTCTTACCCTTGATTTTTTAGAAACCAAACGCACCATAGGACTGTTTTCTAAGGTGTGACCAAACCTTAAATTAGCAACGATTATAGATGGTGGGAGTAATATATATCAAATTCATTTTTTTAATGACAACAGTTAGCTTTCTTCTTATTAGAACTTGAACCTAAACTTTTAACTCTTCAATTCCTATAATCTCTTAACTGAAATCAATTGAGCAAATATAATTTAACAAATTTAATTATATTTTCTAATTAAAAAACCAGAAGTCTTCTTTGTTTCTCTCACGGTTCTCCCTCAGTTTTTCTCATCATGGTCTTTTCAATTTAAGCCATTAACGTACGTGCAAGCTAGGAATGAGACTCTGAAACTTTACATACCCGCAAAAGGAAAATATTTGGTGGACATTCCGTATAGAAATATAAATTAAGAGAGAAAAAGATAAAATAATGTAATGTGATTCAAAGAGAAATAGAGATAAAGTGAAACGTTGAATATGCGTTTAAAATATGAGGTATCAAAGTAGTATCATTGTTGCTTGTAAAACTTGTTGGAATAATAAATTTATCTGAAATGTTTAGGGTATACTCTGCTAATTGCACACGTACTTAAGTCATTAGTTTTTTATAAGTTCATCTAAATACTTATTGAAATGTATATCATATGTATCATCAATATAAGCTACTCATAATGTCTCTTAAAAATATAACCTGATAAATGCTCCAATTTTATAACAGAAATAAAATACTAGTCAGAATCGAACTATAAATTAATATAGTTTACGGTTATAGCTAGTTTAACCAAATGGAAGTGTAACTGGAGCATCACTAAAGAGAATATTACAAAACTTGGCATTTTGGCTCACTGCTAAATTGGTCTTCAGTTAAAGTACAACAGAAAAATAAACTTCAAAGTGAAATGATCTTGTGAACTCATTGAACCTACATGAGTAATAAAAAGAGAAAATGTGATATAACCAATCTTACAAGCATGCACAAATCCCGCCCCCTTTCTTTCTCAAAAATCAAATGAAATAGAAAGTAAAAAAAATTATGAAGTAACAGAAAGAGGCAAGAATAGGAGATTGTATATTTCCTGCATCACTGTTCATAACTAAAAAAAGCAAAAACAACATCGAGGCTCAAAAGCTTTATAGAAGCACCGCAGGTGAACTTCTCATGGTTCATCATCCCTGTACAAAAGATTTGGCCGAAGCACCAAAACAGGTTATAAGCAAACTGTGAGCGCTCATTGTGCTCTTGATCTAGCACAGAACCTTCAGACCTTTTGTTTGAGAGTCACATCAAGTATCCCAATAGTTATTTTAGGAGTGTAATGTTCATCTGTATCCACTTCTTCGATTTCCTGGAGCAGGGTTATGTAATATTCAATATCAACCTTAATTTTGAAATCTACTGATTTGACACATTTTGTAATATTATTAAAAACCATTATTTCTCAGACACAAATAAGTATTATAACTGACATTCAAACAGTTTGGTGCATTTTCTTCCCGAACACGTCATCCAATCACAGAATAGTAACTCCATTTATACAGATGTCAAAATTAGTATGGTGTTGGTATCCACCTACTAGAACCATTATTGTATTCATTACTAAAAATTTCAAAATCAACCATTATTACATATAAAGTGATAAATCAACAAATATTGGTGTTGCACAACATATTTAACCTTGATAGTGATTGAAAATAAATGGAAAAATGGCAATCATAAACAGCCAACACAAGAAAAGATATGTAAAAAATCATCATGACTAAAACAGAAAGGATAACAGGAAAGGGAAAACAAATTTCCAGACAATTGCAGACATGACAATGATAATAAAGCAAAGTTAATCACCTGAACAACATCCTCTCCCTTGACGACTTGCCCAAACACGATAAGCTTCTCATTTAGATCTGGAATCGGTGCAGTTGTGATGAAAAGATCAAATCCTTTGTTGGTGTGTTTTCCCTTGGATGTTCCAAGCATGAATGCTTCATGTTTCATACTGGCGAATCATCATGATATCTTATATTAGAAAATTATACAACTCACTGGTGGATCAGCACCTGGATTGACTGTATCTGTATATATAAACTGCAAAAACCAAAAGAATAAGAAAACCTTGCAGGTTGCTTTCCTCTTAAGTTCCAATCAGCTGCTCCTGTTCCTTGACCATCCCCTGCCTGAATCACATAATGCTTAATCACGCGCTGAAAAAGCATCCCTTTGAAGTGCCCTTTTTGACTGCAGACAAATCATAGGTTAGGTTGGAAGCATCATATTAAACAAATTTCATGTGCCAACCCGTTAATAATGAACAGAATGCTAAATAAATTGATGCCCAAAAACGTGACAGATGTTAGATAATATAGTTATTATTTATTAGTAAGGGTATTTTAGACTTTTATATTCTCTAGTATATATTCTTATTGTAAGACTATGCATACTAGTTTTGCTTATTATGTTAATGAAACCCTAGCCTCCATGGGTTTTCTCTTCTCTCTGTTAAAATGTTCATGTCATATTATTTGTGTTAACATGGTATCAAAGCCGGGTTAAGGATTGTGATGTGGGAATTGGACCCAGGCCCACGCTAGGCGTGAGAGTGGGTGTTGAAGTTTGTTGTATGTCCCACATCGCTCAGGTTCCCGGGAAATCGATTGTATAAATATGCTTGAGTCCCCTCCTCCTTTGAGCTAGCTTTTGGGATGAGATCCAAGCATATTTAACAACAGAAACATCAGACCACCCAAAAAGCTGTATTATCAAACGCAGAAGTTGTTATTTGTATCATGCAGTTGTTGGCCCCACAAACAGCCGCGCTTGCGGCCACCAGAGGGTGTGTTTATTTCAGGATGCTATAACGCTATTATTATACTGAGAAGCATAGCAACTCTAAAAGTTGTAGCACTCAACTCAATGTTCACACTCACATAGCAATTCTACTGGCTCAAGCTGTAAGTGCAGTAAACCAAAGTAACATCCATATAAAAAAGTACAAATTTGTGATATCTTTTTAACAAGTTGTATAAAACATGTTACACAGTTCATGTTGTTGAAATTTTAGCAATTTGATAGAGAGAAAAGAGAGAACACATTTCTGATTTCACAAAGAGGATTTTGAATGATTGTGATGTTGTGAATTTGTGCTATATATAAAAAAGTACAAATTTGTGATATCTTTTTAACAAGTTGTATAAAACATGTTACACAGTTCATGTTGTTGAAATTTTAGCAATTTGATAGAGAGAAAAGAGAGAACACATTTCTGATTTCACCATATGTATGCTATGCCTCCTTATCCATACCTAGCTACGGACTATGGGACACAACTGTCATTGTTCACACATCACATGTGGATTGGGGGATTTCTCATAGTTGGTGCTGCT
>Ga0315915_1005439_pt1 | contig 15888 bp, 5 predicted proteins | sample MpolbnodulesMG_FD_207738 | JGI IMG/M metagenome (GOLD analysis project Ga0315915, IMG submission 207738) | Medicago polymorpha root nodule microbial communities from Los Angeles, California, United States - branched nodules | ecosystem: Host-associated > Plants > Roots > Nodule | place: USA... | reverse complement strand
GTTAATCACTACTTCTTTAAATTCCATTTTTAAAACAAGCAAGTTTATAGCACAAAAGTTAAAATAAAATCAAGAGGTTCTCGTAGAGTACTACGAATATTTAGGGTGCTAATACCTTCCCTAAATATAACAACCCCCGAACCCTTAATCTCTAAAAATGTGGTATTTGAACCTTTTTTCACTTTTGAAAAAATTAAAAGTTCAGTCGTGAAATAAAAAGTGAGTCAAAGCTAACCAAATAGTTATGACCTTCAAAAAATGACGCGACAGATTACTCCTTCCAGGTGATTGATCCGACATCAGCGCATGATTATGCTCTATACGAGGAGGGTTTTGCTGGATATGATTGGATGGATGAGGAGAGAATGTTTTATCAGCCGCAAGACGAGGCAGAGGATGAGGAGGTGGCAGATGATGAGGAGGTGCCAAAGGATGTTGTGGCGGATTATCTAGAGGCAGATAATGTAGTTCCTGAGGGTGAGCCTGAGCCTCAGACTCGGCGGCGACGAGGTCGTTGTGTTCCCTTGATACCGCCATACCTTGTTGGAGGGCCATCCTTTCCTGGAGGTCATGAGACCACGACATTGTTGTCTGACTACGCGAGGCACGTGGCAAAACCTCTTTGGGTGAACCATCATAATGTAAGTGTTTAAATACTTTAAAATTCTTTAAATGCTTTAAATTGATTAAAATTAGTAGCGTAAGTGTTTAAATTCTTTAAAGAATGTAGCGTAAGTGTTTAATTTTTTTTAAAGAATGTAACGTAAGTGTTTAAATTTTTTAAAGAATATAGCGTAAGTGTTTAAATTTTTTAAATAATATAGCGTAAGTGTTTAAATTTTCTTAAAAATGTAGCGTAAGTGTTTAAATTTTTTAAAGAATGTAGCGTAAGTGTTTAAATTCTTTAAAATTTGTGGTGACAATGTCTCAATTCATTTGATTTTCAGATGTGGCATGATGGGGAGTATAAGTGTATAAATGCAGGGAAAAAGGTGAGAGAGCTTGATATACCGAAGAATAGATTGAGGTGGTTTTGGAATCCTGTGGAGGCATCTGGCTTACATCATTTGATATACACCAGGTACTCTAGTGTGACTCATGCTATGATACGTGCTCTCTGCGAGAGGTGGCACACGGAGACCAGTAGCTTTCATCTACCCGTGGGGGAGATGACGATCACTTTGGATGATGTGTATAATCTGCTCCACATTCCTATTCAGGGTCACATGTTGGACCATGACGCGATAATGGATCGGGACCGTGGCCTTGATTTGATGATTAGGTTGTTGGGCATATCAGAAGCTGATGCTCGTGCTGAGCAAAGGACTGAGTCTGCTGGACATATCAGTTATCCCACACTGAAGCGGCTTTATGAAGCCCACCTGATATAGGCTTGACGGCTGGAGGACCCACAAACAAGGGAGGAGATGTAGGAGAGAGGCAGAAGGAGGCAGTGGTGTGTGAGGAGTTTTCTTCTATATCTCGTCGGTAGTGTGTTGTTCACTAACAAAATGAACAGACACATCGACTTGATATATCTTGATTGTATGGCGGACTTGCAGGTAAGGATGGGAATAGGTCAGGCCGGCCTACAAGGGCTTACGGGGCCTACGGCCTAGCCTACGTCAGGCCAGGCCAGGCCAGACTTTTTTTTTAAATAGAGAAGGCCTAGGCTTTTTTAGAAGCCTATTTAACTTTAAAGGCCAGGCCATAGGCCATTCAAAAAGCCTCTTTAGCCTATTAGGCCGACCTATTTAAGTAAATTTAATAATATTATTTTTTATTATATTATATTATATTTTATACTTTAAAATAAAATAAAAATTTGTTAACCTTTACAATAATTTAAGCTATAAGTATACATGCATTTTTTGCATATTCAAATGTATTATTATAAACTAGAATTGAAATATGATACAATATATAGTCAAATTCTTTAAAAACTCATGTTGATTATCAAAAGAGAGTTTAATCTAATTGATTTATTAGTTCGCTAGTCTATTTAAACTTCGATCACATTGCTTATTTAAGATGTTCATATGAAATAGGCTTTTAAACAGGATAGCAGGCCGTATCAGGCTTTCAAAAGACCAGACTCAGGCCTAAAAAGTAAGCCTATGACAGGCCACAAGCCAGGCTTAGGCCTCAAAAAAATGTGGCAGGCCAGGCTTAGGCCTTGCAAAGCCTAGCTCGGCCTAGCCTATTTCCATCCCTACTTGCAGGCGATTGGGAAGTGGTCTTGGGGAGGGATGACCTTAGCTTACCTGTACGATTATCTGGATGATTCTGTTATTCTAAATAACAGAACGATGGCCGGTTGTACGACTCTTCTTATGATAATATTTTAATATTTATCTTCATTTATTTATGAATTTATTTTATAATTTTTAGCATCATATTAGATTATTTTTTTCCTAAGTTCGACTACATTTATTTAGGATGTTATTTAAATATTTTTGTGAAGTTTTTATAATGTATTAGATTTATTTAATATTTAACTCGAATACTTATTTAAGTGTATTATTTTTTTGTTGCAGAGATGGATTTTGGAGCATTTGTCAGGTCCGTACCCAAGGAAGCCTAACACAAAGTGGAAAAAGGAGAGACCATGTGCTGCGAGATGGCTTACTAGTAGGGGGCATGTAGATGTGCAGCATTACCGCCTACGACTGGATCGCTTAGAGGTGGATGATGCCAGGTTTTGTACTTATGGTGATCACAGAGAAGTGCGCCCTTTTTAGCTTCTGTGCACTTACTCTGGATGGATGATGTGGGGGAAGGAGAGGGTGTATCGTCATTTACCTGAGCGGGTAAAGAGGCGGTTTGAGTATGTACGGGACGTTCCCATATACTGTCATCTGTCGCTCAGATGCCTACGCAGTTGCTGACCACTGTGTTGCTAGACGCGCAGGCGTGGTTCTACCCTGATTGGGTACATAGGTGTCAGAGACAATGGCATCATGATGCTGGCTACATGGCTTGGTATGCGTAAGTCTCTCACCCTCGTATTCTCCCACCTGATGAAGGATCTCCTCCCGGGTCGGTAAACGTGGAGCAAATCATAGAGGAGGAGCATGCCAGAGAGCTGTCTGACACATTGACGATCATTAGGGATGTCATGCAGATAGCTGATAATGCTGTGGCCAGGAGGGGCGAGATGACCAGAGAGGAGCTGCTGTAGGAGATGATCCGGATTGGCAGTATTGGTCGCCCTTCCGTTACGTATCAGATTGCCAAGCAACGCAGAGGGTAGAGGCATCGTAGGCAGCAGGGCTGATTATCATTAGGCTTTTTTATGTACTTTTTGACTATGATGATGGTGATGTATTATTATGACAGGTCCCGTACATTTTCGTATTTCTATGACATTTTCGTACATACCTTTTATATTATTTCTTGCGTTTTAATTTTATCTTGTTAAATATTATTTCGTACATTTTATATTCATGAATTTACAATTGGGATGAAAAAATTTGTTTAACATGTTAAGGATTAAAATTTTGGATGAATTTGTTTAAGTATGAAAGAATTTGGTTATGAAAATTTTTGCAAATGGAAAGTGAAAGTGAGTGAGTGATGAAAGAGTGGCTGGAAGCTGGGTTCTGACATGAATATGTTACGACACCAATGACAGTTAACTACCGTTGGGGACTTTTGGGTAATTTTCTTGTGTCATTGTGAAGTTATCAATGTCAGAAAAGCAATTTTCAAACTTTTTTACACATGCTTCAAATTAAATCCCACCATATGTCATTTTGTTAGATTAGTATATAAAATATATACATTGTGTGATTTGATTGAACGATTATATAAAAAAATTACACCAATGACCAATTTAGTGGGTAGGACTTCCAAGTTCCAATAGTACACTTAACAACAGATCATGAAGTAACACAAGGTTTAACCCAATTGAGTTATTTCGGTGGTATTGATTTGAAACTTAGGAGTATGATCCTCCTCAAAATCTCAGATTCGATTCTACCCAATGCTATTTAGGAGGTTGATTTAGCTTCTTTAGAAAAGAAGAAAACACCAGGTTTAATCATGGAGGGAGGTTAACAGAAGTATGAATATGAGAGACATTTTGCAATATAATTTTGAAAGCTTATCACAAAGTCAACGGACTATTTTGGTAGTTTACTAGTGCACTTTTTTCCTTCTAGATTTACATCTTTAATCAAATATATTGATTGTTCGTTACATTGGAATTTCGACGAATCAGTTAGTCTGAAAATATATTTTACATAAATTATTTTTTGAGAAAATATTTAAATAAACTTAATCTTAGAACACGCTAGTTCAAACCAAAGTGAAGTCACTGGTGGGCTTGATCAATAGAGCATGTACAATACTATTCATTTCCATTTGCTTCTTAGAAATTAAAAAACAAAGTGAGAGCTATGAATTTACATCTATGTCTTATCGCATACTCCACTAATTAATTAACTAGAGTAAGATTTTTCTACATTATATGATCACATAATAACCATTCTATTGAGTCTCACTCTAGCTAGAGAACAAAATTTGAAATCAAGCACATTTGTTGTCATATACATTTTTAACACCCAAATGTGTCTACCGTTGTGATCTTCAACCTCTTAACAGTCGATAAAAACATCCTACACATTAAAAAAAAAAAAAAACACATTAATACAAAAAACAGAACATACATAATGTCTTGTTGTGTTCTTCAAAAACAGAGTTATAACTAACTTACTCCCAAGGAACATCTCCAACCATGACTAAATCTCCTTCTTCATCTTCATAAGTTAACACGTGACATCTTTCTGGTTGCACTCCATCCATCTCATTTCCCCCTGTTCCATATAGTACTCAATAAGTAAACAAAACATAGAAAGAAAGAAAAAAAATCATAAAATTTACAACACATTAAGAAGAGAAGAATTTAGTAATAGGATTTTACATAGAATGGTAGTGTCAAACATGTGTTCAAGAGTCTTAACTAACTCATGGTAACTTTGATGAGCAAGTATATTGAGTTTTCTACCAATTGGAATTCCTTCCATGTACACCTTCACATACAAGCTATTGTAGTCATAGTTTTGTTGCCATTGCCCCCTAATACAAAAGAATGACACAAAAATCAGCATATAGTAATTAATGATATGATATGAAATGAATGAATGAGTACATTAGAAATTAACCTTGAAACTGAGGAGCCAACATGAATATGTTGAGTGGGGGAAATGGTGAGTCCAAGACTAAGATCAGTGGGAAGTTGTTGAGTGTTGAGATGTGTAAGAGAGGATGCAGTTGAAATAAAAAGATTATGGTTGCTGTTACTGCTAATAGATGAAGAGGAATTTGAACTATTTGTTTTTCCCATTGTGATTGTGAAAGAATGAAAATGAAAAGAAATAGCTAGATGACATATCAAGCCGCCACCTTAAGGCCTTATATATAAACAAATTATGCTTATGAAAAAAAACTCAATTAGACTTCCTCAGCTGTTGTGCCAATTTAACTTTTCTTTTTCTTTTTGTTTCTCCCATGTAATTTGGTGGACCATCAAATGTTGTGAATGTAGCCGACAATTACACGTGTCAATTTAAGAATCCAACTCAGCATCTTTTATGTTTCAAATACTTTAAATTTTTAATGAGATACCTTGATTTTGTTTTAATTATTTTTGTTTATATTTGAAACCGTAATAATATTATTTGTTAAGATCTTAATTATCTAAGCATAGACGGTTTTTATTAGACATAAATTAGTTAAACCAATTAGTTACAATAGTTTCTTGTTCTTGATAGATATTATGATTTTATTAATGTATTCTTTGATGTAATCAACATACCTAAAATCTATTTGTATATTACTTTTATCTTATTTACTTATAGTTAGTAACAATTTTGTCTTTAATTAAAATATGTCTTTTGGATCTAATTTCAAAAGTTAGGGGAATCTTAAAAGTAGGATACTTGAATACAATTTCAATATTCCCCCTCACACTTAATGTAGATTATGAGTTCAATTCACACATTCATATCGATTTATTCTGACTCTTATATCATGATAAATCATGAGTTCAAATCTCAATCTTAAAAATTAATTCACATGAGGGGGCTCAAGCACATATGTACATCTTGCCGTCCGAAAGTTTTGATAATATGAGACTATAACTTACTTAGTCTCGATGGTAGAAAATATTGAGTATTTAATAAACTTCTAAATTTTAATTTTTTTTATAGAGAAATGATGTTTGTACAACTATATTTTATGATAGTTTTTGAATAACTTTCAATCATAATTATTCTTCTTATATTTATCTTTTTATTGTTTTGACAGAGGATTGCCCAAAAAAATTTTCACACGTAAACATCATCACTCTTTTTTTTTCTAACTAACTTAACTTCGAATAGGTAGAAAAGATTGAGTAAACTTCTTAATTTCGAATATTTTTTTACTAACCTAACTTCAATTATTAAGCAATATGAATCTTCTTTGGTATACAAAACAATATACTTTGACACGTGTAATTCCCATTAAAAATTGTTCATTATTTGAGACGTCTTTTTGTGCACGTCCATGAGAGAACTAGTGTATTGTAAGTGCTTATGATGCATGTAAAATTTGTACAATTATGATATTGATTACTCTATGAACACTTAAATTTATTAAAAGGAAATTTGAAGGAGATGTTGGAGTTACAATAGAGACATGTAATGGACAACGCGTGTGGTCGTTTTTGTTTTAAGGGAATGAACCTAGACTGTGTAGACAATTGATGGGCAATATTCAGGTGGACAAGAGAACATTGATAACTGAAACCTTGTACACATAGACATAGGTTATATCCAATGGATCAATGTTCAATATTGGATATAATCATCGTGTAGCGCATGAGGGATCTTGATTGCTGAGACCAAATACTATAAACAAAAACAAATAAGGTATTGAAACTTGTGATGCTACTGCTGTATTACCTAGAAACATATTGATGTACTTCCTTCCTTGAAACGCTCCATGAATAGCAAAGAAACTATCAATAACATGACAATATACTTACGAAGATAAGTTGCAAGCATTTTTTTAATAAAGGAATTGTATCTTCCATGAGCAACTACAAAAATTATAACTATTATTGATATTCATTAAATTAAGGGGATTTAAATCTTCAAACAAATATTTTACCATGTGCACACCAAAACTTACGATCAAAGTAGAACATCTACTTATAACGCACATGTTAACATGTGTCCTAAGACATATATTAAGGATGTCAAAAGTAGAAATTGTATATTAAAAATGATATAAATTTATTTTTCAAAAGGTGACAATAAATTTTTCTCATTAAATATTTTCTACACATGTTACATATCACCTGTTAATTAAGGTGTACTTAACTAATTATAATTAATTACACATTGAACCTAATTTACTACTATAAGACAAGTGTCCTCCCTTTTGCTTTTCAATAATTTAACTAGACACACTACCAAGCTTGACATCATTTTCCTGGTTTTTGAACCATCGTTAACGTGAATGAATGACATAGTAATTTTTAACCATAAGCAAGATTTTTTTTTTGGTGCCAAATTTGTGAGTTTATTAGAAAAAAGAAGTTAATCTGGTTAATAGCACCACATATTTTTGTAAACAGATAATTAACGTATTGAATAATGTAAAATGAGTGTTTTATACGTTCAAAAGTATTTATAGGTTCGATGTGAAATGAGTCTTACAGTTAGGAATGATAATATCTCACAAACTTGTTTGGAATGCCTATGAGACAAATCATTAGATACAAATAATACATTCTGTACAAATTCCTTGTTTTATTTCAGTGGTGTAAAAATCCTTGTTTGAAGCAAAAGAAAAACTTCCAATGAATTGAATTGTGTAAAATATACTAATTCGAGACATTTTTATTTATATTTAAGATGGGCGGAATATCATTTCATTGTGTGCTTATATAATAATAAATAAATGTGTATGGTTTTTTAGAGGAAAAAAAGCGTGTATATATATATGTTGTGCTTAAGTTTTTGTCGGGTAGAATTAATGGCTTAATTTTTTTATTATATATATTATTCTTTGAAGCAAACTCCTTATAAATATTAACATCTTTTGTTTATACATAATTTTGTTTAGGAGACTTGTTTAAAATAAGTGTCTGTTAACTAAAGGATTGTGCCACATAAAGCACGGGCATTATATATGTATGTATACTTGGCCTTTTCTGTCTCACGTGTTTTTATTTTCTTTTTTGTTTTTAAAGTTTTACTGATAAAGATACTAGATCCTTAAAAAGGAAAAAGTCATGCATGCAAGCGCTTGGCCTTTTTTTGCTTGATGGTTCTTTTAGGTGATAGACACATAGACATTTGACAACATTTTCTTTTATTTTTATTGATATATTAACTGAATATAGTGAGAATAATCAAGCATAATATTACCCCTAAAAAAACATCAAGCATAATACTACTACTTTGTTTTTCAATAAAATAAGTATGTAAACGTAAATATAATTTCTTTTAATATTATTGAAACCTTTTATATTTTTTCTTGGTCAAAGTCTTTATCAATATCATTCACCGAATATAATGAGAATTATAAATATTAACTCCTAACCAAAGTCTATATTGATACTATGTCTTTTGATACATAAAAATAAAGATTAGTATAGTTTTATAATGTTAATTCTTAAATTAGGTTAGCAGTGTTTTTACAAATTAAGAAAAGAAAAGACATAATGATAGTATTGGAGCAAAAGAGATTTCATATGAAAGGGAGGGAGCACTAAGCAACAAAAAGACATAATAATCAGAATTGTCGAACAATGTCTAATGACACTTTTTTAATGGTATAGTGTGATGCCGAGCTCCTGTCTTGGGGACACAAAATAAATTCAATTTACTTTCTTAATGAAATAAAGAATCAAACAAACAATGCTAACACATCATATTCTAAGTTTCTTCTCCATTTAACACATAGCCCCCACGTGTAATATTTCACGCTTACTAAGCAATTTTATTTTCAACGAGCACGTCTTAATTTTTATATTTTTATTATTTTTCCTATGGTTCAAAAGTTGAAGAGGGAACAAGAGCTTTAAAAACAAAATCAAAGAGCAAAACTTGGTACAATTTGCTTGAATCTAAAGAAACGACATGCTACCTAAAGAAGGAGGTATGAGACTAAATATTCAACCGGGAGAAAAGACAAAAAAAATGAAAATGTTCCCCACCATACCAACCATAAGGTTGCTTGAATTAGCCATCAAATTGTCATTTGGTCCCCAGCAAAGTACATGAAAATTAAGCAATGTGTAACCAATTAACGTTTCTGTTTTGTTTAATTGCCGGAGAAAATGTGTCTTGCAACGATAAGGCCAATTTAGTCACGGTTCCTGTTCTTGTACCCTTGGTTTTTCAATGCACAGTATGTGATCACATTTATATAGCTCGATTGTTACTATTTGAGGGTAATTAATAGATGGGTCATGTATCCTAAAGGAAAAAGTTAAGGATCTAAGAAAGGAAATAAGAAATAAATGTTGTATTGAAAATATAAATTATTAAATTTTTACAATATTAAATACGCATATTCCAAAAAATATTTCTATCTTTAGATTTTTAACCTGTGTCTTAAGGTACAAGTTAGCATTTTCCATAATAGATTTAGTTTGTACTTCTTCCGTCTAACTAACAAGTCATTTTAACCATTCCATGCATGTTAATAAATTTTTAATGTTGTTTAGATGTGAATAAATTTTCGGTTGATTCAAGTTACAATTGAAAAAAATGCTAATAAGTTATTTTGATCATTTTACACACATTATTATTACAACTGTAGAAATTATCAGTTAAATTGAGCTCCATCAATGACGAATTATTCAGGAAAACCTGAATTCAATTCCTAATTGTGAACAATTTTTATTCACATTTTACTTACCTCGTGGTCAAACTCTAGATTATCAAGACTCTTTTCCATTGACAATCGGTGGATTAACTTAAAAAAGAAAATTGATTTGAGTTGTTTTCACAAATAATAATCGATTTTGGGTGCATATGGTTTTCAGATGGATAAAAGTTAAGTGTGTTTCTTTATGTGTTTTTTTTTAATGGTTTTTTAACTTAAAATACAATTTTTATTGGTTTTTATAACAAACTTTGAAAAAAATTGTATATTTAAAGAAGTTTATATGGATACTTTTTTTTAAAAAAGAATATGGATACTTTTTTGAACGCAAGTTTATATCTATCTTCTATACTACCAATAAAAGGATACACAATGTTTTTTCAGCCTATTTTCAATATATAAAATTACTCTAAAACAATTTTACTCTTTAAATATATTAATTGTGGTTTGGTTGCTAAAATTATGCCTTATTAAGTCTCTATGCTAATCCTAAATTCACATCTGTATCTTCATTTTTTGTAACAAAAATCTATATCTTAATTTAACGAACTAAAAAACAAACTACAAATTTTATTCCATCTTTTCTCTAAAAAAAAATTCCTAAGTAGTATAGATAATATAGAATTAAAATGAACAAATTAAAGTAAAATTGATATTATACAAATAGAAAAAGTGACGAACACATTAACGTACGTCTTTCATTGGTCATAGATAGTTAAATTAAAAACTTTATGAAAAGCGTCTAATATATGATTTTCCATTTTCACAAGTTTCATGATTTTCTCCACAACCCAATTTGGTTGAAAAAAAAAATCAAACAAGCAAAGTCATGAGATGATGGCTGCACTGCAATCACCTCACTACCTCCACTATATTTTGGTTAAAAAAAACACACCAAGCACACACTTTGGATAAAAAATTTGGTTAAATAAAAAAAAAAAACCCCAAGCACACACTTTGGTTAAAAACTCAAAGCATAAGTTTAAAAATTTCTCCAATAATTTACGAAACTCCAAGCACACACTTTGGTTAAAAAAATAAAAAATAAACACCATTTAGTTATCAGCACTTTCGTCAAAGTAGATTTTAAGATCAAGATTGTTTTTCTTACTTTCAATACTTCCTAAAAACACAAGTAAAAGACTAAAATATCTCCAATGGTAGTTAACTACTGCTGGCTTATAACTAAAAAACACGTCGACAGTTAACTGTCGTGAGTTTTTTTGGTCATTTACTTGTGTTACTAAGACACAATGAATGTCAAAAAAGCAACTCTCTTTTAAGAATGCAAAGCGGACAACTCAGTTTAGTGGGCCGGCCCATTTTAGCATATGCGGCTATAAAGGAAATGGCTCTTTAGGCCCCTACGATTTGCTCATGCGCACCTTGAACTATCCACAATATCCTTAATGACAATTAACCACCTTTGGCAAGAACGGTAGTTAGGAATAAGTTACAGGGAATAAACAGGGGCAGTAATAGAAACTCAGGTGGATGTGTATATTCCATACTCATGATGATCATCTCTCTCAACCTCTTTCGCAACTACATTTGCCAAATTTATTGCTTTGTTGTGATGCTCCTCAAATATTCGCTTGAGTCATCCAAATAAGAAGTGACCACCCTTTATACCACCACACTAAGCAACCTTTATCAAATTTTAGTAATAGTAAAAATCAACAAGAACAAACAACAATTTATCTCGATAGTAATCAACAAAAGAAAACAACAAAATACATTTTAATTCGAAAATCAACAAGAGTCAAGAAATACCCTTGTACTAATTTCATAAATGAAAAATTTTAGAGGGACCAAAAACCTAAAGAATATTTTATGGGGACTAAAATCAAATGTTGGTATATTTAGAGGGACTATTTGCTTATTTGACCCTAATTTATATACTCATTTATAATTATATAATTTTAAAATATTGAAGTAATTTAATTATAAATTATATATAAAAAAAGCAAACATTTTTTTTTATTTTTATTAATAATTCAAGAAACTATTATTTGCAACTATTATATAATTTATTTTTTAATTTTAAAATAATAAAATAATTGAATATAGAGAAAAAAAATATAATTAATTGTACATGTGGGACCCATGAGTAATAGGAGAGAGTGGTTGCCTATAAAAGCACTCATCTTTATAAGCACCATATTCATTGATGTCACAATAGGGGTGCCTATTTAACATGGTGCTAAATAGAGGAAGAACCCCCCATTGTAGATGGTCTTACAAAATTAAATATTGGATTGAAAGTTCATATTATATAGATCAACCCTAATTATTTTTACCAAATCCTGAAATCATTTGATATTGTATTAAAACTTAATAAGATTAACCAAGTTGCTTGGGCTCTAGTGGTAAGGAGCTCCTTCCAAGGACGTATCTGGGGAATACCGGGTTCGATTCCCAGGGGAACAACGCTTGACCAATGCGCATGCCTCTACGCACGAGCCGGATTAGTCGCCCACCTTTAATGGGTCGGAAACCGATACGAAAGCAAAAAAAAAAAAACTTAATAAGATTAGCGTCTTGCGTGATTTTATCAAACAAAGTTAAATTTGTTTGATCTCAATAATATGTTAAATGGTTTTAGAATTTATTAAAATTTAGCAAATATGAACTTTCAATCTAACAATAAATTTCATAATTTTTTTTTTTGACACAAAACAAATGACATTCATTCATTCAAATTGATAGGGTACATCGATGCAATACAAATTCGCTAAAAACAAAAAGGATAAATCTGTGAACAAACTCACGACATCCATGTTAATAGCATAAAATGGCAAAGTACATAAGCCTACAAATATGACTATATTAAAATCTCCGGAATAGCCATGCCTCCGGATCTGCAACGTTGATGATGCCAAAGTCATTAGTTGGATCTACACTGGATCAAAGCTGATCTGACAATCTGAATCGAACAAACACTTGAACAAGGGAAAAGACAAACAAGTCGCACAAAGACGACAACAAAACAGCGTCGCACTAAGACGACGAAATCACAAAAGGAAAATCTAATTCGATGTGAAAATCACTTATTTAAATATAAGGGAATGAGAAAAACGATTTAGATGGGTGATTTGGAGTCAAAAATTGACCCTAAACCACCCCTCTTTGGTGGATGAAGGAGAAGAAATTAGGGTTTCAGCCGACGGTTCACAAAAGAGAGAGGGGGAGAGGATTCATAAATTTCATAAAATTTGTATTTTTAAAATGTTAATGATCGGTATAACATTACTCAAATATTAAATGGGAAATACTCCCTTTATACTAAAATATTAAATTTGCTGACTTAAGCTTTCAAAGACACATATTAAAGAACTCATTTTAGAAATATATGTATCAAAAGTCGTGCATTCAACTTTTTAAAAGCTGACATATTATGTTTTACAATACAAAGTTACTCTTTATAAGAGGTTTAACATATGCCCTCTGAACTTAACTCAGTTGGTAGGGACAATGCATAAAATATGCAAGGTCCAGGATTTATGTTAGTTGATTAATAAATAAATAATCTAGTTTTGTATTCATACATAGCTTACACTTTATAAGGTGTATACATAATACATTTGTAAGAAAAATATAAATACTGTTACATAGTGAATACAAGTCAGTTCAGTTACTTTCATCAAAAATTATGTTACAACTATATTCTCTCTCTCTGAAAGAGTGTGTGTGTGTGATCAGTGAAAAACCACCATTGTTAATTAAGCTCCAACAATTTAAACCCCGATCACCACAAAAAAGTTCAAACCCCGACCATCACAAAAAAAAAAGATGTTCAACATATGCCCTAAAAGCACATGTTAGTATGACGCATAAAAAAATCGACAATGATCTTTATTTCTGAAAATTAGGAACTTAAGAATTTTTTGGATCAGGGTTTTGGAAATGCCAACGTCAATAATGCTCATCCAAACAATGATCTTTCATATCCATTGCCTATGAAGTATGAACCACTACATTCAAGTGTGATCTTTCAAATCCAAGTCAATAATGCTCATTCAAACTATGATCTTTCATATCCATTACCTATGAAGTATGAACCACTACATTCAAGTGTGATCATTCAAATCCAAAATTGTTTGGATCACTAAACTATTGCATGATACATCCTATCCTACTTATGTAGCAACAAAAGAAAAATTATATTCACGCCCAACAATAAGTCGAATGTTACGTGTTTGTGGTTTGTCTGTCATTCTTGTCTTCGTCTCCCTTAGATAAGGATGACAATGGTACTACAAGATTCTTATATCAATACATAGTTATAAAAAAATTAATTAGATCGCTATTTAGATAACTATGATAGTTATCTAGTTGATTCGATGGGATTTGTGGTTGGCCAACCTGGCCTTCGTTGTTTTTTTCTTGGCTTTCTTCTTTAGGTTATGTCTCGCATAGTGTAAATTTTTTGTATATTTGACAGGAAGATAACTATGTCATTTCATTTTCAATAATATGCATAATACAATTAAGAACCTATTCTCATCATCCCTAATGGTGTGAAAAATTAGACGTAGGTTATCCTAAAAAATACCCCAGAAAGCGGACAAAAGGGAGGAATAAATGTTCTATCACTTGACGTTGTTACATAACTTTTTATTTTTCGTTGATAATTTTGATTCAACAATTAAAATTAAGGTTTTTTTTTCCCTAAAATATCATTTCTCACACGATGTTCACACACAATTACTTGTATCATATTCTACTTAACTTATATTAAACTAATGAGAACAATATGTAAATATAAAGTAGAATATAGTCTGTTGGATATAATAAACCATAAAATATTAATTTTAAGTGTGATACACATAAAATTAATTAGATGATATATAATTCAAAAGAAGTAGTTACAATTTGATTGAAAGTTGCTATTCATTTTTTGACAATTTTTCTTAGTTGATGTAACATTATGGGACCGGAAGAAGTAACTCAACATCCATATTGTGGTTAGTCCACGTCCATTACCATCATGGTGTTTATAAAGAAAATTCAACGTACTGACTATAATAATACAAAAAAGTACAGACAAGATGACACGATGGCACGTGAACCCAATGGGATTTTCACGTGAAAGTGGGAGACTCCTCTCTCATTTTTAGTCCTAAGATTGATGACACACGAGGGAGTGTGCGTGGCCTTGTTGCCCTATACTTGAATTCAATTGATTCTCTCGTGCTTGAGGGTCCTCTAAGCAATCCTACAAAAGCCAACATGTGGCTATTACTTCACCAAAAAACTTGGATTCCATAGTGGGGTTTTCTTTGAACATGACTCATCAATATTCAATACTCCTTTCATATGAAGGGATCAAAAGCATCTCTATACGTGGCTCATTCTCCTTGCTCCATCTAAGCTTCAACTCCGAATAACAAAAAAGTCATAAATCATAATGTCGAGAACCTATAGGTTGATCTTATCTTTAATTATATGTGGGTCTTTGAAAATGATATACTACTATTTTTTTTTTAAAAAGTATATTAAATCTTAAAATAATTGTTGTCCAAATTCCAAGCATGCATAAAAAAGTAATCCATTGTATGTAGTTGGATATCTTTTTTCTGATTTGGGAGCCATGGTCTTTCATTTTCAGGGTGAAATATTCATAGATAACTTACTCTTTTTTTCCTACAACAATTGTCACATTTATAAAAAAAAAGTATCTTAAATAAAGTGCCACGTTCAATTTTAAATGCTTAATTGATTTTTTTCCCCTCAATTGTATACTCTCTAATTAATATATTGTATAACACTTTCAAAAAAAAATTAGTTTGTATTTATGATGATAATAATAATAATAATAATAATAATAGAAATAAACTTATGATTAATAATAGTTAAGAAAATCGCCATTCTTCTTTTTTGAAGAAACTAAAATGGATTAAAATACTGAAAGCCTGGAGATTTCAGCACAAGGAGTGCCAAAGCCCCAGCTGAGAAAGTCAATTACATGAATGTGGAAACAGGCAAAACGGGAACAAAAAC
>Ga0315915_1005437_pt1 | contig 15889 bp, 6 predicted proteins | sample MpolbnodulesMG_FD_207738 | JGI IMG/M metagenome (GOLD analysis project Ga0315915, IMG submission 207738) | Medicago polymorpha root nodule microbial communities from Los Angeles, California, United States - branched nodules | ecosystem: Host-associated > Plants > Roots > Nodule | place: USA... | reverse complement strand
TTTTTTGATATACAAAATGACAAAGTCATTATAAACTCACACACACAAGTGGAGGTACTGGGGTTCGAACCCCGGTCATGACATTCGACCTAACAATTTTGGCATTTTACCAGTTGAGCTAAGATTTCTGGATATTTCAATGATAAATTCTATAGGGAGGAAATCATTTTTTTTACTATGAATTTATAATTTATTAAAAATAAGATGAATTAACGTGTTTCCAAAAGGCAGTTTAGATCTTTACACGTTTAATCACTCTAAAATGTCATACTCCATTACTCCCTATTTGAAACGGTGACGACCCACTTGTTTACTTTGTTAAATCGGTTAAACGAGGAACATATCTAAAATCACAATATACCTTATCAAATGCATATTTGGTTTAGTGGTGTACAACAAAACTAAGGTGGTTTATTGTGATTTTGCAAAAATCAACTGTGATTGTGATTCTAAACATGTATTAAACACTCACTTCGTGTTACGACACCAATATTTCTCTTTAGCACGTTAGTTTTTTATGTTTAGTATTTTTGATGTAATTTTAACCATCTGATTGCATGTCCATTTTATTTAATAATGAATCATCTGCACCTAATTTTTTTTTCACTTTTCATCATCTTCCATCTTCTTCTTCCTCATATCTTCATCATCTTTCATCATGTTCAAAAAGTTCAACCTTTTTCAAAATTATTTTTTTCAATATTTTTGGTCAACAAAAATGAATTGTCTAACTTCACCCCAGGAATAATTACAACATTCAACATTTTCCAGAATGAAGCGCATATAGATCACAAAGGAAAAGGTATAGAATTCAATACTTCATGTTACTCGAATTTTAGAATTCTTTTGTTATAATCGGCATATATATTTCAAAGGCCAAGCACCAGTCAAAATCAAGCTATGCACAATTCCTCCCTAATTACCGAACCATCAGTACGAAACCTGCAACAACATCTGAAGGAGCCGAACAACATAAACTCCCATAGCAGATCCAAAAAAGACAGCAAAATTTTTCCAGAATGAAGACATACAATTCACTTCACTTGCCAGATTCAATATTTTCCAGAATTCGAGTAACATGAGTAAAAATTCAACCTATCGAGTAACAACAAAAAAAACTCAAGTAAAAATTCAACCTTTTCCAGAAGAAAAAAACCCAGAAACCTAAAAATTCATCACCAACAACAAAAACCCTCAGATGGTATCTGGAATTAGAGTGAAAATTCAACCTTTTCCGACAAAAAAAAATACAGAAACGTAAATCTTTTTCTTTAATTCCTAAGATTCGTTCCAAATCTATGATCTCTAAGATTCAAAAAATATTGTTTTAGCAGAAGGAAAAAGAAGCAGATAAAGATGAAGTAGCAGAAGGAAGAAGAAGATTAACAACACATCCAAACCCTCAAATTCATAAAATTGGATTCGTGTAAAAGGGTTTAGGGGAGGAGAGAGACAAGAGAGAAGAAGAACTAAAATTGAATGAGGAAAAATGAATCTTAATGAATGTGTGTGTTGTTTTTCTAAGCTTGGATAGAGAGAAAGAGATGAGTAGTGTGAGCCGAGAGAAGATAAAGAGATTCATGAGTAGTTTTTTTTCTCTCTTTTTAAATAATAACAATAAGTTTGTGTTGTTTGATGATGGGATGATGAAAAATTGCGTAATGAATTTTTAGGTGATTATGAATTTAATTTTTTTTTTTTTTTTGGTATGTTGATGAAGGTGTATGAAGAACATGATGAATTTGATGAAGAAGAGGAAGTAAAAAGATGAAGAAAGGGGAGAATGATTAGTTGTTGATGGTTCACCAAATGATACAATAGACATATGTGATCCAACGAATCCTATTTTAAAAAATATATCAAATGGTTAAAATTAAAAAATTAATAACGTCTATTGTAAATCACCTATAATATTGGTCCATCTTACATATTTAAGGTTAAAATTAACGGAACATGACCAATTTGACTGACGGACGTATAATTGAGGGACCGGAACGTGAGTTTTATTAACTATGAGACCAAAATGAAAATTGAAAATTAATTAGGGGACCAAATGACCTATTAAGTCTTTATTTTTGGCTTAAATGCTTTTTTGGTCCTTTAAGTATTTAGTAGGTATCGCTTTAGTCCCCTAACTAAAAAAAAGATTGTTTGAGTACTTTAAGTTTTTTTTTAGTCTCGTTTTGGTCCCTTCTGTTAGGGTTTAAAAAAAATTTAACTCCTGGACACATGTCACCTTGTCATTGGCTCTGTGTTTTTTTTTTTACAAAAAATAATATTTTTTTTAAAAATATATTTTTTTAAAAAAAACCCAAAGCCAATGACAAAGTGACACGTGTCACCTTGTCATTGGTTCTGGGAATTTTTTTACAAAAAATAAAATATATATTAAAAAATATTCTTTTTTATAAAAAAATTCTCAGAGCCAAAGACAAGGTTACACGTGTCCACACTTAACGTTTTTTTATCAAACCTGACAGAAGGGACCAAAACGAGACTAAAAAAAACTTAAAGTACTCAAACAATCTTTTTTTAGTTAATGGACCAAAGTGATACCAATTAAATACATAAGGGACTAAAAGAACATTTAAGGCTTTATTTTATTATTGGATTAACTAGGTACCATCTTTTTTTCAAATATCAGACATTTTTTTTTCAAGTATCACTAAGACATGAGCATAACTAGATTAAATAACTAGATCAAATAAACTAAAAAGCTATAACTATCACTAAATTTAAAATCTCTAAAATTTCACCGTAAACAATAGCTCAAATTTGGAAAGAGTGTGCAATAATAAAAATTTACAAGAACGAAATATAGCTTCCAATCTTTCTTGAACATTATCTATGGATTCTTTTTCATGAGTCCACCGTCCACCTAATTCCATTTTTTTGGCAACATTCCATGTGATTGAGAATGTGGATATGTGCCCCTGTTTTCAATGTCGACCCAAATTTACAAAACCACATGCATGATGCAGCATTTCTTATGCTTGCAATTTTTTCCTCGCGTTTTCTTCATTAAAGATAATCTTATTTGAGACAAATTCAACTATTAATTGTAAGTACTCTCAATAGCTGTTCAAATATCGATTCACTATATTATGTGAAACTAGCCCTTTTGCAAAGTTTGATATACTAATAAAACTATTGATCATTAGTTAATTTCAAATATAAAAATTATACTAAACAAGATACATAAATATTTCTAAAATATTCTAACAAACAATATGATGTTTGAAAGGTTCATTCCATATGGATGATTCTTTTTTCTTTCCCAAGACCAATTCATAAATCATTACAATATGCCTAGATTAACAACATTGATTTACGCAAGATCTGTTAAATTATTGATTCTATCACTTAGGAAGGTCATGAAGTTTGTGGAACTCACATGTGTGTGACCACTAAGGGAGCTATCTTTCCAACACATCCACTCGCGACAGAAGATAAGAAAGTATTCAAAAAGCAAAATTCTAGGACAAAGTGTTAAAGCATGTTTTCACTAACAATATTAGATGAAACTTGAAAGGTTACACCCTTTATCATTGAGCACCAATTATATACCTACACATTTGCTTTCTTATTTGTTCATGAAAACTGAAAAGTACTTGTAACTCTCAACATGAACTATTTTTAATGACTTCTTTTTAGCTGAATATACCTTTTTCCATTAATTTCAAAGTTCCTCTTTTTGATTTTTTTTTTGAATAACCATAATACCTAGAAAATTTGAGTCAGATAATTAGAATTGGGTCTCTAACTTTACCAAAGAGTTATAACATATTCTAAATTCAATAAAAGTTTGGCTTAATTGCATGTTTGATCTCTTATGTTTATTTTAGTTTTTAAGTTGACCCCTTATGTTTTAAATGTTTCAAGGTTGTCCCTTACGTTTTAAAAGTTTTAAGTTGGTCTAAAACGTTACTCACGTTGGAATAAGTTAGTCCCTTTCGAGACATGATATTGAGTTTAACAAAACCCAAAAAAATTAAAAAAGGTTTTAAACTGATTTTCTATCTAAGTTAAGTTCTATCACCCATATTGTCAACCCAAATCTTTAAACATTAAGTGACGGAAGGGACTAACCTGGGTAACGTTTTGGACCAACTTGAAACTTTTAAAACGTAAGGGACCAACTTGAAATTTTTAAAACATAAGGGACCAACTTGAAAACTAAAACATACATAAGAGATCAAACATGCAATTAAGCCTAAAAGTTTAAATTATTTTAAGTGATACGATGGTTAGATTCATACTTTTTTGTTATCATGATCGCGGTTCCAATCTTATCTCCGTTTTTTTTTTTATATGATTACACAAAAAAAAAATACTATTGAAATGTTAAAATGTTATAAAATAGATCCAATCATTTATTTAAAGCTAAAATAGATTCGATCATGTGTTTTTCTAGTCTCAAAGGCACACATAATGGTTTTTTTCTTTTTCTTTTTCCGCCACCACTAGTGTTCTCTAGATTATTTAGCTTACATGATGAGAACTACGACAATTCAAGTTGAAAACTAAATGATACCTAATTGTGTGGATCTAATTAAACATGGATTGAAATGCCATACCATTCTATCTTCGTCTAATTTTAAGTAGAGATCATCATTTCTAAAAATATAATATGAAAAGTTGTATTACTTAGGGTTTAAGTATATAAATATTTAATTAATATCACTAATTTTATAAATGTGTCTTTCGTACACCTAAAAAGATAATAAAAGTTCTTTTATGAAATAGAGACGATGTTGACGACCTAATCTTACGTTGTTATGCAGATATAATGAACTAAAAGGGAAATATTAGCTATCAATTTTTGTTTTCATAATCACTTTGTGATCAATTTAGACTGCGTACTTCCTTTGATTTTAGGTGACATGTCTCTTGAAATTGTGTAACGTAGATTGAAGGATCCTCAAAGAGAGTTACCTAATCAACATCCTCTTAAGTCATAACCGGTTAATATTATTAGATATTAATTGAAATCTTGTTTCGACTCTTGGAGATGGGCTATGGAACTGAAATCTCCTGCTGTTTAGTAGATTCAGCATCATATCTTTTGATATTTTTCTCTTTGTTGGGGCGTCGCCGGTTTGGCCTTTTGGTGCTTTTGTTGGGTGGTTGCTTGCCTATATGCGGCATCTTTGTAGCTCTTTTTTCTGCTCTTTGTGTCTTGCTAAGAGTGTTGGCGTTAATAATATTTGTCGTTTCAAAAAAAAAGTTAATATTATTAGATAGATCATGTTTAGTCTATATACTTTTTACTAACCGTAAGAGTTTGGTCTAGTGGTAAAAAAACAATCATATGAATGTCCAGTATTTTAAGCTCCACTAATCCTTTTGAAAGGAGGTTAATGTAAATACTTATGTAAGTGTTTTTTAAGTCAGGCAAGTAATATATATTTTTTTCACAAATAAAAAAAGTATACTTTTTAAGTATGAAAATGGTCTAAAATCTAAATACATATTATATAGTCTAATTTGTACATTGTGCCTCGTAAAAAGAAGTTTGTTCCGTTTATAAGTGGGTGTTTGGTTTGAGAAAAGAATGACTAACTCAAACAAGGATTAGTGACACTTAACCTAAATATTCCTGACCTTATATTGGTTGATTAAGTTGATGGTGAAACTTAATTCCCTTGTCGATACACTTTATCATATATCTATCCATTCTATGAAGTGCTAAGCACTCTTGTCACTTTCAGTCAGCTCATACTCGACCATTCTTGTTTTTGCACCTTAAACATTACTTGTCCTACAATTTGTATGTCTCTTTCACCTGTGAGTTTTCTTCACCCCCCGTATCTTTATATATACCTCTCTCATTTTCTACACTAAGCTCTATTTAAGGAAAGCCAAATCGCTATTTATAACGGCGTTGATTGACTTCATATGAATGGGGTAGCTTTAACTACCCTACCCAAAAGAAAAAAAACCTTGAATAATTAGTATAGTTTTATATGTAGCTACCCCATTAATATATTATTTAGCTGCTCTGAACAATTTTGTTGGTTGAAAGAGGGATGATGCTAATAAAATATTGATAATCTATTTAATTCAGAGTCAATCATAAATAAATTTGACTTCTTAAAACTTCATAGAGCCCGACTTTTATAAATAATCATTGTTAGATTTTAGTTTCTTCGTTGTTGTTTCATTAAATATAAGTGAAAATTATTGCAAATTTATTTTATTTATTGATCAAGTTTAAGAGGAGGAATATTTTGACTCCAAGAGTAAGTCTAAAGAGTTACTCCACATCTCCACCATTCATATCATGTTGATCTAATAGACTAGATTTTAATCTTATCAATTATCATCTGACCTCATCTTTCTTAACCATTTTCACCATATCTATTGTTTCCTTTTCTTCACTCATTCAATATTTATGCTCATAAACACAATTAATGATTAGTAAAAAAAATCACAATTGCTAGTCATGGTACTAGAGTGTAGTGGTGCTTTGATTTGTCTTTTTGCAAAAAATTAAGAGAAAAGGTCAGTGTTTTAGAACTGAGTTAATTTTTTATTTTTTGAGATTTAGAATCATATTTATAGGATAGCATCATCTTTTGATTCATCATCCCTTCGGAAAAAAAAAACTATACTAATTCGTAACATATATTATACCCCATAATAGTCTATGGTTTCACCAAATTTGCCAAAAAAAAAAAACAAATTGCACATAGAATATTCAAACCATGAATATTGATTGAGTAATAAATGGTAACTGTAAATTTCCCCTAAAAAAAATGGTAACCGTAAATTATTGCAAAAAAAAAGAAAAGAAAAGAAAGAAACCATAAATATTGTGAGAATAGATAAAGAAAATAAGGTCACATGATAATTGATAAGACCAAAATCTAGTCCATTAGATCAATATGATATGAATGGTGGAGATGTGGAGTAACTCTTTAGACTTACTTTTGGAGATAAAATATCCCTCCTTTAAATATGTTGGTTTTTAAAATATATTTTATTTCTTCTTTATATTTAGCCAATCGTAAAAATTGTGCTAGTTTCGCCACAAACTTATAAGGGAATTCTTAGATTCTCTACCAAAATTTTTAAGGAGAATTCTTAGATATTTGAAGTATGGTTGGGTAGGTGTGTACCGGTATCGGGTAAGCAAAACTCATTCAAATATTGATCTTATTTTTAAATAAATTAATACAAAAATATGACATGTTATTGTATACTTGGATGATGATGCATACATACCAAATCAAAACTTTTTTAAAGGTCCCATTGTGTTCACCACTTTATAGATGATGTTTTTATCAACTTTACTTCAAATAATTTTTAAATTTATTATAGAAAATAACTTGTGTCCTTAGATCACAAGTTAAGAATCTTCAATGCTCAATTTGTTTAGAGTTTTAGGAGAGCTTATTGATTTAGCGAGTGTTGAGTATGCGTCTTTCATCATCAAGGGTTAATGACATATCACTGGATTCCGAAAAGGTTCTTACATAAGTTGATCCTATATGACTACAAATTATCATATTACCATTATGTTAGCAACTCTTATGTGTTTCTGAATACAGTGTTGCTAGCCGATTGAGTCTTATTTAATTCGAAACAAGGCATACATTATGTGATATTTGATGCCAACTAGCTTCGATATGTGCTTGCTGCTTTTTGTCAAACATAGCTTAATGCTTGATTAATTGTTGGATACACTTGAATTAAATGTGTATCCTAGTAAGTTTTTCGGATAGAGACTCAATAAAACATTCTGCCCCTTTTGAATTGTTAATATAATGACATGAACAAACAGCCTTTTAATGTTGCATATATTTCCCCTTAAAAAATGTTGCGTCTATTTTAAAAATTAAGATATGCTACTTTGCCAACATTCAATGGTTTTTTTGGATCAATGTTTAATAAACAAACGTAAAGTAGTATCTCTTGTTTTTTTTGAGAGAAGTAAAGTAGTATCTCTTAATAAAAGGAAAAGATGACCTAAGCGTAAATATACAAGTCAACAAAGAAATACAACAAGTCAAACAAAATCAAACGTATGACACAGTCACAATGTATAAATCTCGGTTCCAGGTACAATCACTATTCATTAAAAAAACTTGTACTATTTTCTTTAAAAAAAAAAACTTGTATTATTATATGGAGAATTCCGATTACCAGTTACTTAAACATCTAAAATAAACAACTTTTTAACAAAAAGTAGTGTAATCATTACTTAGTTAAGTGTGACAACTTGTATTTTCAAGACAAAACTTATATTTATGGATTCCTTAACTATTGTCCTTAAGATATTGGTTAACACAACCCTTATTATATTGATATTTTTTATAATATACAATAGCCTACAGTGACAGATCTTTATCTTATAAAGCCAGGTGAAAATAAAATTTTGGTTGCTAATATTTTTTCTCAGAGACATAATAGTAAACAGTTTTGATGAGTTTAATTCAGTTGTTAGAAATATTATATTATATATGCATGGATTGGAATTCAAATCATAAATGTCTTCCATTTATTTATTTAAGAGTTGAATTTCTTACCACTTTATAAAACAAAATAATCTTAAACTAAACAAAATGAGAATCAAATTAATATAAGAAATTGACTATGTTTGTGCATATTTCTCATCTTCTTTTATTTTATTTTTCAATGTAGGTAGCTAAAAATACTACATGCCAGCAAATCATCATCCATTGAAGATAGTTTTACAACAACATAATATTGTTTTTAATCTAAATTTTACCCTTATCATGCTGCTTCAACAAATTTAACTATTAATTAAATATATATTTTTACATCATTTTATATTTATAAATTTATGAGATATTACCACTCAATTATCTAATTATGAGTTAGTTATTAAGTTAGTTTAAAAAGAAAACGGCAACACCATAATAAGGAAGGTGAATGAAAGCAGAATTAGTTTTGAAGTAGCAAGCAACTATAACCGTAACTCTCTTCCAATCCTCTCAGATCTCAATCAAACCCTAAATCTTCTCTTCTTCTTCTTCTTCTTCTCCTTCTCTCTCACCGGATTCCGTTTTTCTCCGATTCATTCAATTTTCCGGCGAGATTTTACCGTTTAACGATGATGATGTTATAGTAGTAGTAGATATTGTTGCTGTTCGAAGAAGAAGAAGAAAATGGATGATAGAGGTGCTTCATTCGTTGCTGTTCGAAGACCCAATCCTCATACCGATACTTGCAATTCTAATTCTGGTAATTTTTATTATTCTATTTTTTTTTATTTCATTCCATTTTTAGTTTCTTTTTCTCTCTCTCTTTCTCTTTCTCTCTCTATATATCTATCTATGAATCTATCTGTACTTCTCCTCCCTCTATATTAGATTCATCACAAACTGTACTTACTATATATTATTATTTTCATTTCGATGATTGGTGGTGATATTATAAGTTGCATTGGTTCGTCAACATTTTTTTTAATTTCTTCCATTTTCTTATTTACTATTTTTATCACCGTAGATCTGAAATTCCACCTATGCTCTGTTTTTACTAATAATAATTTTGTTGCTTTTTAGGATTTAATTGAAATGAATGTGTAAATTATTATGCAAATTGTTACCATATAGAGCTCAAATTCTGATAGGAAAACACAAATTCAATTGTATTATTCATGCCAGGGAGGTGGGTCTATGTGATTTTGTAAAAGCTACACTTTTAAGCCTGGTTGGTTTGGCGGTCACGTCCCAATTGACATGTTACCATGATTTTATAGAAGTTGTGAATTGTAGCTTAGTGCATAATTTGATATTTTGATTCATGTAGCCGACCCCACTTAGTGGGATAAGACTTAGTTGTTGTTTGTTGTGAATTGTAGCTTTGGTGTAATGATGTATTTCACCGCGAAAACAAAGATCCACTTTGTAACTTTAGCGAAATCACTATAAGCTGCCGTGATACCAAACATGCATGTTGCCTCCCCTATATACGGTTGTCTATCCCCAATAACATCCACATAAGCAATTCTCACTTAACTTCACGACTCGGCACCTTTATTCAGCTTAGGCTAGAACCTGGTATTCTAACACATGCTGGGTATCACAACGGATTTACCAGAATAAGGGCGGTCACTGTGATTTTGCAAAAAAGCTACACTTTTAGCTTGTTTGGTTTGGCAGTGGGAGAACACTTTCTCGCTTCCCAATGAATATATTACCGTGATTTTATTGAAACTGGGAATTGTAGCTTCTGTCAAACATGTGGTAACACTGTATTCCACTGCAATAGCAAACATATGCTTTGTAGCTTTAGCAAAATCATGGTGGCTTGCTGTGATACCAAACATGCATGTTCCCTCTCCTATATATGGTCGCCTACCCCTTCTAACATTCACATAAGCAATTCTCCCTTAACTTTGCTACTCAGCACCTTTATTGGGTTTAGGCTTGAACCCGGTATCCTAGTACGTTATTGTCTATCCCCTAACATCCACACAAGCAATTCTCCACTAAACTCCGTACTCAGCACCTTTATTAGCCTTAGGCTCGAACTCGGTACCTAACACAGTCTTGTTTCACTTTAAACATTTTATATGTACTTTCTCCATATTGTTATATGCATGATGTTCATTCTAGTTTTTCCCTGCGATGCCTTTTTTTCCTCGACATCAACTCTACCATAGAAAATGACAAACACATACATTCAATATACACTTTTTCTTCTAGTTATTCATCTTTTGAAGATGATAAAAGGGATCAGTACTGTGTTTCTTATGACAATGTGGTTCAAATAAGCTGAATGTTTCGGTTTTAAATGAGAAATCTAAGTACAGAGACGATCTGTGCTAAGGATGAAATAAATACTAAGTGAAACAACTCTTGCTTGTTAACCAACCTGGAATGAAATTTTTAGCATAAAATTTCTTAGAGTCTTCATTGATGGGCAATTTTGTTTTATTGCAGCTGAGGCTGTGGCAGGATCAGCAGCATGGCTTGGTAGAGGCCTGTCTTGTGTCTGTGCACAGAGAAGAGATAGCGATGCGGGTAGCTTTTTTGATTTAACTCTAGCCCAGGTAATATCTTTATAATTAATCAAGAAGCTTTGAGTATTTCTAATTCTGGCAACTATTATGCTCTATGCATCTTCCAGCAAAATCTAAAAGAAAACTGAGTTTTTTTGTAGAGCATGTGATATGGATTTTGGAGTAAGCATTTTTCAAATTTTTAAAAACAACAAACATCATCTACACTGATTACAAGGAACATTCTTCAATCTAGGTCTTCGTACCAAATAACGAAAAAACAAATCTTAAAATGTATTTCTAGTTATATGCTCCTTTTCTTGTTTGTCTTTCATATTGTGTATATGGTTTGGGGGATGCAAGAAAATACAGTTTTTGGAGAGAATCTTGACTATCAATTGCTAATCAGTTTTTAGTTTAGTGGTGCAAATATACTCGAGCTCCCTTTTTATTGTATGAAATTCTGGAGCACTTTCTACTTATATTTTCTATTATATATTGCTGTTTTTAATTTTGCCTCAAAATTTTCCCATAGTGTTGAATTTTCAATCCTCAGGAGGAGTGCTTGGAGAGGCTACAGAGACGAATAGAAGTTCCATATGATGGTTCTATAGTTGAGCACCAGGTATCAGTTCTATTACAATTTTACAGTCTTTGTAAGCAATGTGGCAACAGTTATGATGTACACCAAAGATTTTAACCTACGTATTCATAGTTTTTGTTCTTCCCATGGCTTACATGTGCTATCGTTGATGTCTTGGGACTTTAATGTACATATTACAGGAGGCCCTTAAGGCTTTATGGAAGGTTGCATTTCCTGAAGAAGAACTTCGTGGCTTGATATCGGAGCAGTGGAAGGAAATGGGCTGGCAAGGGAAGGATCCATCAACAGATTTTAGGTAGATACTGATCTTTATTTTTTCATTGCCAGATCTTGTGTTCATCTTAATTAAAACCGTTAATGATTTTTATTGATATGTGTTTGTCAGGGGTGGTGGTTTTATTTCTTTGGAGAATTTTTTGTTCTTCGCTAGGAATTTCCCGGTATGATTTATTTTTTGGTTTGTTCACTTATTTGAAATGTAACGAATAAATAACTTGGGTTGTCAGAAATCAAAGTTTACTATGGAAATGATCATCTTTATTTCTTTGTTTTTTGTATTGGTTTAATTTCTGATAATCCTTAGATCCAATCAGTTACAATTCACATATCTATATCCTAAAACTTATTATAGTCTGTACTTTGTAGAAATCCTTCCAGGATCTGTTATGGAAGCGGGAAGGAGATCGTTCCGTGTGGGAGTACCCGTTTGCTGTTGCTGGTGTTAACATCACATTCATGCTGGTGCAGATGCTTGATCTTGAAGCAGGTCTGTTACATTTCCTGTTATTATAATTTCTCTATTTCTTTATTCTCAGTATCTATCATGTCTAAAATTAATAATTGTGTTACTGCCTTTAATATATATAAGAGCCCTTCTGTTTCTAATCCCTGTGATGTTAATTTTGCCGAGGACCAGATAGATGAAATAATGAAACTGTTTTGAAGTTAGGGCCACCTTTCAATGTTACATATGCTGACATTTTACTATTGCATAAATCAGTACAGAAAGGAATACCATCGAATCAACGCCAGGATCATTAATAATGACATAAATTGAATCAGTCTCAGCAAGCAAGTTATTTAATAATATTTGTAAGAATATTATAATATTTCTAACAATAATTTCTTTTGCATTTACAGTCAAGCCACGCACACTGGTGGGAGCAACTTTTCTAAAGTTTCTTGAAGGTAGCCTGAACTCCATCCCCGATTTTTTTATGGATCAAAAGAGGAATAAAATTGTCATATTGAAAAACTTGTGTTTACAAAATTATAGTTTACTTGCAAGTTGCAGTGTTAGCTTGCAACTTTCAGTAACTAAATCTATTCATGTTTGTCTGGCAGAAAATGAATCAGCTTTTGATCTTCTCTACTGCATAGCTTTCAAGCTGATGGATCACCAATGGCTTTCTATGCGTGCCTCATACATGGATTTCAATGTAAGTATCCTTAATCACAGCTCGTAGAAATAGGGAAAATAGTATGGCTCAACCAAATTTAACAAAGGATATATAAGTTGAGTTTAAAGTAAATGCACTGTCAGTGTAAATCAATTTTACATTACATCCAATGAGAATTCACTATTTTGCCACGTCAACACCCTCTTATAACCGCATCTTGAAACTGATGATCTGATGTGACAAAATAGCGGTCACTTATTGAATGTAACTTGTAAGTGTAAATTTGATTTACGTTTATGGTACATGCCCTTTAAACTCAAATAAGTTTGTTAAAAAGGGCCCGAAAGGAGAGAGCACACAAAAACTGAAACTAGAAAGACATAATCTCTTGATATGGAGGGAAGATATATTTGTAGACTAAAGAGGTTTTAAAAAATTTAGGTCAGAAGTAAAGCACTCTGCATGGCATTGTAGTGGGTAACCGACTGTCATGGTGGTTCTCTTTTTAAAATATAGAAATTTATTAGGGAGAAATAAGGTGAAAAATATATCTTTGGTCCATATACATTGATACTCGTTTAAACTCCGGTCCTTATACGAAACAATTTGCAATCTATTTCCTAATTTCCTATATGCAAGTTGTAAATTCGGTCCTTAAACTCATTTAAGACATTTGATTTCAGAAAGTACTGTCTATTTTTTTTCAAGTGCAAAAATGAGTGTTATGACTCATGACACAGACTATGAGTGTAACGCATTCTTTCTCTTAATTGTTTGTTTTCAAATATTTATGTAATGTAAATAGTTCCTAATTCCTATACAAATCTTTGAAAACTTAACCAAAGTGAAAATATCATGTCATTTTTGTAGTCATTACTCGATACAGAAATTTTTTTATCAAACAAGGAATCCTTATACTTTTATTCCTTATAACTAAGATAAGAATTATTTTAATTTTGTTCATATACATATGATTTCTTGTCAATCTCTGTTAAATGGCAATAAATGCAAGGATAAGGACAACAGTAAAAATACTTGAACTTATAGGGACTAAATTGTAATCTTTTTCATGAATAGGAAATGATCAAATAAAAGTGTCATGAATAGGAACCGGAAAAACATTTTAATGAAGAACCGACATTTATCATCATTAAAATAGAGAGATGAGAGATTGTCTTGGTATCATGATCTTGTTTCTTAGCAGATGAGATGACCTTTACTTCTTAGCGTTAGATTTCCAGTGATTGTCGTTGCTAATATAACTATTAATGTTCTGGCAGACAGTGATGAAATCTACACGACAAGAGCTAGAAAAAGAGCTTCTTCAAGAAGTTTCGCGTCTTGAAGATTTACCCTCATACAAACTACTTTCACGATAGATATCAGTCTAAAGAAACCTGTCAGTCTCCTAGAGTTTAGCTTCAAAGACCTTTGTGCATGGACACTGTGCTTCTATTATAATTTCCGTGCCTGCCATTCAGCATGCAATAACATTTCAGCAAGACCGAGTCAAAACTTCTAACACTAATGTGAGCTTAAAAAGTCTCACAGACTTACAGTGTGTTTGGATAAGATTGTAATCATCGAAACTGAAAAATAACAATTCCCAAGGAGGTGATTTCTTCCGAAGGAACAATTTGTTGCTTGTGCTTCCATTAGAATGGTGTTGGGAGGCTCCTGAACGCTGAACGGTGATATCAGCAAGGTTTGAGACGCAGTAGATAAGCTTTTAGTCAAGTTGAGGATGATATTGTTGACAGACATGATTACTGGAGTCCTAAATGTAAAATTGTCGGGTGTTAGATTTTTAATGAATTGTGGCTTGTCACTTTTGTCTGGTTTCCCCCGTGGTCCATGATTCATTAACGGTTAAATGCAGCTTGCAGCATTGTATTTCAGCCAGGTTTTGAGGTGACTGAATCTTCCTCATTTGTTTCTGAAGGAGTGCATAGTTGTTTGAGTAATATAAACAGTGCTGCTTAGTGCTTACTTGTTTCTGTATCATATTATTTTGCATAGTTGTGGTAGCAGTAGCACAACCATTAAGACTATAAGAAAAAGGATAAATGAATTTTTTAATAAAAAACTGATAAACTAAAATCAATAAAATTAAGAGTTGGATATATTTTTTTGAAGGAAGAGTTGGATATATTTTAATCCGTATAAAATTACCAGTTTCGATTTTTGGGTTATAAAAATTTTCATCAACTTTTAGTACCAAAATATTTTTCTTCAATTTTTTTGGTCCTTAAATTCCATTAGGACTGATTACACAACTCTGTAGATCATCATATACAGTTTTAAGGTATGGGGTTATGTTTGGTGTTTTGCTTTGGATTGCGATCGTGCAATTTTTTTTAGTATGAACCGGGTCAGTTGCAGAGACTAATCTTTTAAACGGGATAGAACCACAATAAATGATAAAGTTCTCTCTAATGAGATTTAACAATGTTGTATTTTCAGATTCAATTTGAACCCAAAACCTGATTAAGAGGAAAATGATCCGTTACAATTAAATCCAAGCGCTCTTGGGTATTACAATAGTTCAATTGATGAACATTGCTTTTTAAGCCCCCCTAAAATCTCCAAAGGCCCCCTAAAATACCGAATTTGCCCTTTTATACAACAACATATGGTAGATATATACCGAACCAGTTAGGAAGATAACTACGGGATACTCAATTACATGATCCGGTAGATATAATCCGGATTTGTTAGGGATATAACTTCAGAACGGCATGTTATAGAAATTGCGGTGTTTTGCCGTAGTTATTATATAAGACACGACAATTTTGGTTCTCTTATTTCCTCTTTTGCACTCCACTTAAATTTTATTCTAAACTTTGCAATTTTCCATAAGAATCATACCAACAAACCGTGTTAACTTCACTCAGTTGCAATCAATGTATATCA
>Ga0315915_1005435_pt1 | contig 15890 bp, 11 predicted proteins | sample MpolbnodulesMG_FD_207738 | JGI IMG/M metagenome (GOLD analysis project Ga0315915, IMG submission 207738) | Medicago polymorpha root nodule microbial communities from Los Angeles, California, United States - branched nodules | ecosystem: Host-associated > Plants > Roots > Nodule | place: USA... | reverse complement strand
TCATTACTATTCGTGTATCTAGGTTCAAGTTTGTCTGTAATGCTGCAAATAGGTTTACTGAGTTGAAAGATAGCCAAATTACAAAGGAGGTTGAGGTCCGGTGGTAACTCTGATTTTTGTGCAACTTCCGCTTCGTCTTCAAGCTTGACCTTCAAGGTTTTTTTTTTTTTTTTTTTACTTCAAGGTTACTTCTTATATCTTCTTGCCTTATTGTATTATTAAATCATATGAATAAAAAAATATACCCACTAAAAAATGAACGAACAATATATAATAGAAACGACCCACATACTGTCTTTAAATAAAAATATTTCTTTTGAAACAATTGTTAAACATATATGGTAGTAAGATTTATTTGATTGATTGATTTTATTGTTAAAAATGTAAGTCCACTACTAGTTCTAGGAGCAATAGTTCAAGACTAGACCTTGAGCCGTAACATGGATATGTCATATTTTGTTAGGTGTCATGACTATAAACATCAAATATTAGTTGAACTAGAAACCTGATTTACCTAAAGAGAAGAGAGAAGGGATTCGAGAATTCCTAATTATTTTCGTCATTATGTTTCACTTTACCTTCAATTTCTTTGCAAACAACAAATCGTATAAAATCTTCGCAAATACCTCTTGTATTTGCATTTTAATCTCAATAAGGTTTTTTTTGTTGTTTTTACTTTGTTTATTTTCTTTATTTTGTTCAGGTAGCCCATTTTTATGATGATTTAGTAGTTTATTTTAGTCTTGTGGTCAAGAAAAGTTGTCTTACGACAAACTTTACATATTCTCAATTTCTTTCTTTTGTTAAAAAAATACATTCACCTAATATAGATTTATTGTGTTTAATCAAAACTTAGGAAATCTTCCAATAAATGAGAATCAAGGAAGATTACATGAGAGTGGCCTAGGAACTTTGGGGATAAAAATAGATATTCGGGCTTAATGGGTTACACCAAAACGGAAACCATGAGAATAGATAGTCATGTTGGTGAGACACTTTTTTTATTGCTATAGATGGAGTAATTGATACAATATAGAATATCTCATTTTTAGACTTGCATTTCTAAGGCAAAAGAAATAAATAGAGGTTGACAGGTTCGTTATAATGTTGAACTCCAATGATTCCAAGATCTTTTTATCACTGCAAATTTCTAACAATTTCCAATCATCTTTCAATCATTTATATTATAAAATGCAAACATATTTATTTATTTGCACAGTCGAGATTCACAAGTCCCTGTGCGGTCAATATTTTCATTACGATGATTAAATTGCGCACTTGTGATCTTATCAGCGAGGCAAAGGAGGGATGACCTATTGGTTTGAATATCTAAGCCTTGGGAGGTTTGTTGTATTGACTGTAAATCTTGAAGGAGTAAGGAAGAGCTAGAAACATGTTTGATCAAGGAAAGACAATCCAATATTTTGAGAAGGGTGACTAGGCTTATATAGGCGATGAAGTGTAATTAGTGAGTGTGCCATCTTCTGAGGAAAATAAGAATGATTATTGAGACGAGCGGCCGACGGAATGGAAACCAATGATGTCAGTTAGTTGGTCGAAGTAAGATTACACAAGAGGGTTCATATTCCAACTTTATGACATGATGATGACATCATTCATGTGCAACTACAATTAATTTCATCACATCATCTCATTTCTCGAGGATCAATCGATGATACAATACAGAGGGGGCGTTTGTTTACACCCAAAATAATTTTCATGTTAGATGAACTTGAAAAACAGACGATTGAACAATTAGGTGAGTTGGTCGCTCAACCGAGTGGAGCATAGGTGATACTGGAGCAGTCGAGCGAGGAAGCTGATTTTTTCTCATGGGCACTAATTGACAACATGTATTGTGAAATACTCATAACTAAATCAAAAGATAGTGGGACTGGACAATGACACCGCAAATCCACGACCCATGTTCTCTAGTGTGATTGTGCACAAAAGGGTTTTATCAACGTATCATGTTGAGATGAGGAGACTGAAGTCAAACGAGGGCTTTCAACAATCCCACTAACATGGGGGTTATCACATAACACCTGTGGAAATTAGCCGAATGGAGGTTAAGCACCATACGCCACATCATTTGACTAATATGCAATAGGCACACTATAAATACTATGTTCTCAAAGTGTAATACATGTCTAATAATTCAAACAAGCTTATTTTCGCAATTTCCACCCCTTCACATTTAATGTAGGTTAAACCCAAAAATAACAGTACCCATCCCTATACTATACTAGATAAGTTGGGGAATCCATATCTGGGGGACAAAATTCCTCCCTTATGGTTAAATCGCTTGAAGCAAGAGACCACAATTGAGAAAGCTTAGCCGACCTTGACCAATTTCAGCTTCCATCAATATGTTGGCTTCTTTGATTTGACGAACTCTCAATGCTTCATGTTGTTGCATCGTGAGTTTGAGAGGATGTGTTAGATAATAAGGTATTATAATCATGTTGTTGGGTCCTTAAGGTTTCGCTGTAAGTATAGTCCTCTCCTAAAAAATAAATAAATTAGTAGAGTCATTTTAGTTTTTATTATATACTCTCTTACAACACTTTGACATGTAATGTTGTTCTATTGAAACCTAGTCGTCTTTGTTGTTTTGTTTTTCCTTCTCTTTGATTCTCTTTGATGTTTGAACTCCAGCTTTCCCCAGTGTAACTAATATCCAAAGAGTATCTTGTATTTCTATATTTTGTAATTACTCATGATATGACAAATTTATGATTTCTTATTGAATGACCTTGTAAAACTAAATACATGTCATCAAAGTCTAAAAGTAAATAAAAATAAAAAATGCGATTTTTATTATAGGAATTAAAACCAAAATTTTAGATATTGATAAGGAAAATTTAATCAGACATCCTCTCTGTGTAATTGCGGTGACTAATTATACCCAAATATGTGCTATTAACGTTACTTACTCAAATTGAATTCGAAGCTAGAATCTTAACTAAGCTATAAGTGTCGTCTCATCTAAACGGTAACAATAAAAATAAATTATAAATTTAAAGAGAAACCTTAGAACAAATTTTAGAAAAATAAAAAATCCAATCCAATAAAACAGCCCAAAATCCCAAGTGATAGAAGAGAACACAACAAAAAACACCAAACTTCTAGTCGTTCTCCTTTCTTCTATAGACAGATTACTACTCCTCAATCAATCTGAACTCTCTCAGTTCCAGTCTCCACTGAATTTCCAACTATTTAAATCTTCAATATCTCTCTGTATCTTCATTTCAATTCTTCTATGCTCCTTCATTCTTCATAAACCATGTCTTTAAACACTTCCACTCTCTCACTCTACTCACACCCGCAACCGCCGCAAGTAAGTTACTAACTAACTCTATCAAATTTCCATAACCGTTTCTCTCTCTTCTTTCTCCAAACCCTAACGGTTTCTCTCTCTCTCTCTCTCTCTCTTTTGTTGTAGCTTCGTCTCCGCCGCCGGTTGCAATCGCTCGCCGGAACCGCCGTCCAATTCATTATCCTTCCGACTCTGAATCGCCGAAGACCGTTTGGTTTAGGAGCGGGTTCTAGAAGCTTCGTGGTTAAGGCTGAAGGAACTTCGGCACGTGCTTCTGGTTCTCGGAGAGTTTATCGCGAGTCTCAGGCGGATGCAACGCTTTCGGTTGCTTCGGTTAAGCAGATTGCCACGAATGTTGCTCCGTTTGGAGTGTTATTAGCTCTTACTATCGGTACTCACTATTCAATTCATTGCGTAGTTTTTCGTGTTTTGTTATGCTCATTTCGTGATTCTTTGAGAATGAAGATTGAACTACGAAGAACTAACACGGACACGGCACTGACACCGACATGTTGACACCAGTGATAATTTGTGTAATTAAATTAATTGAATGTAATCACATGTGTCGGTGTTGTATTGAACGCCCCTTCGATCAGAGGTGTCTGTACTATGGGCAGATTAATTATATGATTTGTTGTAAAGAATGCAGTTTCTTCACAATTATTCTTAGTATAGTGGTGATTTTGTGAATGCAAGTTTGATTCCTGCATTTTAATTGATAATGCATGATGTGGTAATGGTATTGGGTTTTGATATATGGATGAGATTATTTGAAAAAGATAATTGTTGCTAATGCATTGTTTGAACACTTCAAATACTTTATTATTTTATCCTGTTTTACTATTGTTTTTAAAATTGTAACTAGTGGGAGAGGACTGTGGTGCATATAATGAGGATGCTGCGTTAGATGTGTGGTAAGACTAGACATTAGAGAGAGAGAGTTGGGGTAGTAACTATTGTAGAAAAGGTGGTTGAAACTCAGCTTAGATGGTTTGTGCATGTAGAAAGAAGATTTGTAGATTTTGTATTAAGGAGAGTAGATTAGATGGAGGATAGTTGAATCACCAGAGGCAGAGGAAGACCTAGAAAAACTATTAGAGAAACTATTAAGAAAGACTTATAGATTAATGAATTGACATGGCATTATGGCTTGGTTGTTGTTATTTTTGAGTGTGGTGCAAGTAATAATAGAGTGTTGGCGACATTCTTCTTTTGAAAATTAGGATATGATTGATATGTATAATAGGATAATTATCATTCATATGTATCATCATTATCATTGGACATTAATGATTAAAAATAATAGTAGTCATTTTGTAATTGAGGCAATAAAATTGACCATTTTAGGCATGATAGGAAGCTATCACGAAATAATTTTATCGAGTTCATTGAATATTTCTCCAAAAATAAAATGATATGGTGTACGATGTTCAAGAAAGTATCCAAGATGATAACTGCAGGTGCAGCACCTTGTGTCTTCCTAGAGAGGACTTTTAAATAACAATGCTTTCGCCCTTAACACATGACCCTGCTCAAACCAAGGGAATTCTCATGTGTAGCTCACTGCTAGGCAATTTGATAGGACTCATAGGAGTATGTATCAAACACCAGTATGCTAGACATTTTGAAGTATATGTGCTTCCTAGTTGGGTGGTGTTTTACTGTTATTATTATATTTCTCTTTTTTGTGAGTGCAAATATGCATTATTTGTAAACTTTCATAATTGTGGTGGTACTAATTTGTTTTCAGCTTACAGTTATCTGGAAATTGGTGGAGAAGCTTGTTGTTCCAACTCCAAAGCAATCAAAGTCCGCGACAGCTGAAAGCCAGTCTGCTTCACAAGGATTGAAATGGTCTTTTGCGGCTGGTACAAATTTGTTGTCTCAGCTTGGGGTGAAGATTGAGGGCCAATCTAAACAGAAACTGAATGAGTTTGCTCGAGAACTGAGGTCATTTTCATATACTGATATGTCAGGTATGCTGGCTGGATTGATATATGAAAAAGGTGTTTATGGTTGTCTGATATGCTTCTAATCATTAAATAAGGTTTCTTTTTGTAAAAATTTCAAAATAGCATTGTCATTGTACCATTCATGGATTGGGTCTCTCAATTTTGTTTTCGTTGTCTTTTCAACATGTTTTTCCTCTCAAAAAAACTTGAGGGATTTGACTTGATTTTACGAATGAAATGAATTATTGGAGAGTTAGGAATTAGAAGTTGATTTGATTTTAAAATCTCTGATTTAAGTTGTCTATTTAAAAGTTCACTCATATTTGGTTGGACTGGATCTGATTTTAGCGATAATTATTTGATTCTTTGGTTGACGATCTTGCTCTAGTTAGTGTGATTGTTCTACATTTTGACCACATTATAAACGGGGACAATGAATGAAGTTACTCATAAAATTAGTTCCATATATTCTTAGGGTATTCCAAGTATCAAATTTGTTTTGAAAATCAATGTAAACCACGTGTTATTTATATTACGATCCATACATATAAACTGATTTATAAATCAAATTCATTAAATTTAAATGAAAGAAAACTAATTCTATATCGACATGACCCGTTTAATCTGTGTGTACTATTGATATAAATGCATTGATAAAGAAAAATTCAGTTATCATACATATGATGTGGCAGGGCGCAATTTTGGAGATGAAGGATTATTCTTTCTTGCGGAGAGCTTGGCATTTAACCAGGTACCTATTATCCTTCATTTATCAGATTGTTATTGAAAATTAAACTGTGGCATTGCCCGTACAGGCATATCTCTTAATCATCTAGAGTATTCATTGCTTTAGTTATTTGGAGGAACAAAAGCCTACTGAATAATTGAATAAATTTTAATTTAACATCTTTCAAAGCCAAAAATAAGTACTCCATTGGACTCATGTAACTGACTTTTTCTCTCATAGAAGCATACTAATTGTGGAATCAAGGATGTAGTTGTAAATTATAATGTGTAAGTGATTATTAGCTATCAGATATGAAGTGCAAATCTGGATATTTGGCAAATAACAAATTGTATTCGAAATGACACATTTATGCAATGACATGAAGGAAAAGCATATATTTAAGACATGAAAGTAGTTCTAACTATTTATTTATTTCTTACATTGATGTTTTTTAAGAAAATTGAGTAACTGAAATTATTAAGTATACCTACTCACAGCATATTACTTAATTCAAAATGTCATAATGGATAAATCATTGTAATTGATATTGAATATTTCGACATTTTACTTTAAATATTCATCTATGACTTGGAAGGAGTCATTAACAACTTAGATCTTTTGGGCTTATTTGGTTTGAGAAGATTTTCTAGTCTGCATTTTCTGTTGGCACTAATAAATACAAAATTGACTTCTTGTTTTCTCCAAGTTACTTGTTATGAAAAAATTGCATTGGAAATTACTATTGCCCATCATTTAAGATACAAATTTTTTAAAACGGAAAACAAAGGGAAAACAAGGCATCGCTTTTGTAATTACTAGTGAAAATCAAAGGTACCAAGCACGCCTTAGTTAGATGCTCTGCAGCTTATGGGAAGTGGAAGGGATGTAATTGGAGTATGAGTGTGTTTAAGGATTAGGTGGGCCAAGCTCAAAAAAATGTGCTCAAAGTTGAGTAATAAATATACTATTTGAAACTTGTAGCTTACAGTTGGCTGCTGGTGTTTTATCAGTTGCTTCTTAAAGTACTAAATCATCTTGTTACTGATCTAAGTTTAACCATGTAGTCTTTTAAGGCCGAAGGTCTGTTATCACTTAGGAGTAGTATATGTAGAGCTCCACTTGATCATATTTGACATGGTTCCTCATTTTTCTTGGTCAATTTATACTTAACAGTCTATACTCTATAGAAACATCTTCCAAAGAGAAAATTGATTAAAACATTGAATAGACAGATTGTTTAAGAAAAATATATTTTTGCAAGATCAGATGCTATAACCAGTTCAAAATCCTCAGAATTTTTTTCCTTCTAATCAAGATGTGTAATTTATCAGTTTGATAAAATATATGGATTGCTTGGAAACTTGTATTGCTATTAATATAGTCAAATCTTGCCAATACTGAAATGTGCTTGATGGAAGCTGGATTTAGGTTTATAATTTTGATCTGTCATGTTATGTCATGAAAGTCATGCAATTAGTGATGTGTTTTGGTGTTATGTCTGTGTTCATGTGCTTACTATATTTTGTTATTGTATATACTATATAGACTGCAGAGGAAGTGAGTTTTGCTGCAAATGGAATAACTGCTGCTGGAATGAAAGCTTTTGATGGTGTTCTTCAGTCAAACATCACACTGAAGACTCTTGATCTTTCAGGCAATCCTGTTGGAGATGAAGGGGTTAAGGTCAGTCTTAAGTGTTCAGATTTATTACATCTCTTAATTTTGGATTTGGATTAATTACTATTCCTTCTCAGTATTTCTCTAAATTTATCTAATTGAGTTGCCTCAACTACCTACCCGAAATAAACATAAATAATCTTTAGCACATCGACTCCCCTTTATTCTACACGTTTGTACCAATAGTGGTGAAGGACAAAATGAGACTAATCTTATGTTGGAATTTTGTTATTTCAAGTTTTTTTTTTTTTTTGGCTGTTTTCTTTGCAATCAAATATAGTATTGCATATTATCCAAAAGAATGCCGAAAATCATTTTATTGGAGTTTGATCTTAATAGGTCAAACCAAGTTAAGTTAATAACTTACTTTTGGAATTAATTAATTGTTGAAGTTGTGTGGTTTTAGATAAAAGAATGAGAGTAAATAATAAGAACTTTGAATATAGTTGATAATAACTTGATACTGACTTGATAGATAATCTCAGACATGCTAAGATTGAAAACTGATCCTAGGAGATAAACCAAGATACTCTAAGATATTATGAGATATTATTTTATTTTCTAAACATTAATCAAACCTACTGTGCCTTTGCTATGGCTCATTAATTTAATGATCCATTCAAGTGCAGACTAAGAGTAATATGGTTTTTTAAACTTGGTATACATAGGTATATTTGCTACCGTCTGAGCTTGTGTTGATAATCTACAATCCTTCAATCATACACAAAATGACAACGACAGGAATGGCAATGACGTCATGTTTTATTATTGAGACTGTAGTTGGTAGAATATTTCCATTTGTCTTTATGCTTTTGAGCATCTTGGACTAAACTTATTGTTTACTTAACTAACCATGATGAATTGATGACTCTTGAGCTTAAGAGCTATGTTTGACTGATAGAGTACATATTCTCTGACTTTTATGATAACCTACCTCTTCTCTCTCTCAAACAGATGATAGAATAGCTGGTCATTGTCTAACTGGGGTTTAATATTGTTTTCATATTCTTGTTCACAGTGTCTATGTGACATACTGATGGGTAACTCCACCATTGAGAAGCTTCAGCTAAACAGTGCGGACTTGGGGGATGAGGTTAGCTTGTTATTAAATATTACTCGTAAACCCATTTGGGATTGGCCTAGCAGGTTGGCTTGGGACCTTGGCGTGTGCTCCTCTCAAGGTCTCAGGTTCAATTCCCCTGACATCAATTTCGGTGGGCTAAGTCCATACAAAACTATGTTCTGGCTTTAAATGGGGTCCCCGCAAGTGGACGGTGGGATTGGACCCCTCGGATTAGTTGGCTCATGGGTTGAATACAGAGTTTTTTTTTTTAAAAAAAAAAGTATTACTCATAAAATGCCATTTCCTCCTACATTGAGAATTGCTCACCGTGTTATGCAGGGTGCAAAAGCTATTGCAGAAATGCTGAAGAAAAATTCGAGCTTGCGGGTTCTTGAACTTAACAATAACATGATTGAATATTCTGTATGCATTTTTCCCAAGCTTATTCTAATAATGTAGACACCCCTAGTATCCAAATTCCAAATTTTATTTTAATTTGTTTCTTGGAATTGGAGGGGTAGGGATTTACAAGTCTGGCTGGAGCACTTCTTGAGAATAACAGCATAAGAAATATACATCTCAAGTAAGCAAAAACTCTAACATTATGTCTTCTCGCATATTTTTTCTTTCCCTAATCTTCCTTGTTTGAAATCAAGGGAATGTCAAGTTGATTTATTCCTTCATGCTTTTGATATTGTAATTTTAACTTGGAACTGTTTACTGTCCATTACTCTGTTTACTGTCCATTACTTTTTGATCTCCTTTAAGAATTCTTCTCTGACATTTTTTCGATTCAAGTGGAAACTATGGTGGTGCTTTGGGGGCTAATGCATTGGCTAAAGCACTTGAGGGCAACAAGTCTATAAGGGTACTGTTCTTAATTATTTTCTTTCCAATGAAATGGCCAGCCTTATATTTTTCCCAAGTTTTAGTTATAACGTCTGGAATACCACACCTTGGGCGGTGGCCCCTTGATCTAACCGTGCAATTCAGTTCTAAATCATGTATCTCTTATCATACGATGTCATTAAAACATCCAAATCATACCTGACAAAAGTTGGGTGCTAGTCTCTGAAGCATGGGTACTCCAAACATGGAGAAGTGCTGACGCACCCGTATTGGGTACGCGTACGGTACTCGTAACTTACGTACCGAACCGTACCCATTTTTACTTGGTTGTTTCGCTGTAGTTGATGCAGCAAAAACGTACGGGCAGTGGAAAAATAACCAAAATTATTTTGCTTTTTTATTGTATTTCAATTCTCTCTCTTGCTTTTGATGAAAATAGTAAAGGGGTGCACAAAAAAAGTAAGATTCTGAAGCAACATGATGATAGAAGTGTGGTTAAACACATGATCAAAATAAGAATAGTATTATACTAATTTTTTGTTATAATTGATTTTTTTCTAAGCATGTTTTAACAATAACAATGGTAGTAATTCATTTGAAAAATCTTTTTTTTTGATGTTTTATATCAACATACCCGTACCTTCATTTTTTAAAATTTTCCGTATTACGTACGGGTACCGTACCCCTCCTATCACAATGACAAAATGTCGCATCCACTTGAAGTGTATCTGGCTAAATGGTGCCTTAAACAAGCATGATTTACTCTGAATATATGGACAGGAACTACATTTGCACGGAAATTCTATTGGCGATGAAGGAATTCGTTCTTTGATGACTGGATTAACGGTACATAAAGGTAAACTTGTACTATTTTCTGATATTTTTCATGTCATTTATACATCAATAATTCCACTTTAATATTTTACAAGTAACTGACAAGCATTATATGTTCTCAAGGAAAACTTACACTTCTAGACATAGGCAACAACTCATTAACAGCTAAAGGTGCTTTCTATGTTGCTGGGTATATTAAAAAGATCAAAAGCCTGTTATGGTTGAACGTTTACATGAATGACATTGGTGATGAGGTACTCTTCTCGCAGTCATACCCTATTTCACATACTTTATGTGATATTATATTACTGTAAATCTCTTCAGAATGCCAATACAAAGTGTGAGAGTTCATACAATAAGTAAGATTTCTAAGATGTAGAAGTATTACACTGATATGATATTATAGATTCCTGATTTTTTTCCCATAACTGTTGTATACTGTCAAAACCATAAGTGCATATAAACCAGTTTTGTGTATCTGAAACTAAAAAAATTGGACAATAAGTTAATGTGTATAAAATTGGACAAAAAATTAATGTGTATAAACTTGACCAGGAGAATAATGGATAGATGGTGGTTGTTGGTCTGTATGGACACTGCCGAGAAACCGGCTTTCCCTTCATATTTTCAAAAACAACTTGCAACAAAACTAATATATATATATATATATATATATATATATATATATATATATATGTGGAAAACATATATTATTAAAAGGACAATATGATTTCTGACTGCTAATAATTATGTAAAATTGTCAGGGTGCAGAAAAACTTGCAGATGCTTTAAAGGAAAATCGGTCAATAACGACATTGGATATGGTAAAAAGACCTCCTCTGTATTTGGTCCTGTATGGTTTTGTGTATTGTGTCCCCTGCTCTGGCCCTTACCCTAAAAGAACGGAAAGAATAATATGGGATCAGTGTAGTCCAATATCAGCCATGATGGCGCCATCACGTTTTATGGCTGATATGGCAAATTTTTGGCTTTCTGCCATGGTCTGCCACATATATATATTAATCAATTGCTAAGCTATGTTAATATTACAGGGAGGAAATAACATTCATGCTGTTGGAGTTGGTGCCGTTGCTAAAGTTTTGAAAGATAATTCAGTTATTACCACTGTAAGCCCCAAGAATTACTTTCTGGTTTTATTTTTGTTTGTCTTTTTATGCCCTGACACAGGTTTTATCTCTCATTGTTAGTTAGAACTTAGTTATAATCCCATTGGACCAGATGGAGCCAAGGCCTTGGCCGAAGTTATCAAGTTCCATGGAAACGTAAAAACCCTTAAACTTGGTTGGTGCCAGGTAACTTTTCACCACGTGTACCTGTAAATTGCTTGAAATGCATATCCTCTCTTTGTAACACAAAATACTTATGCAGATAGGAGCAAAAGGGGCAGAGTTCATTGCGGATGCTTTAAAATATAATACCACAATATCAGTTCTGGACTTACGAGCAAATGGACTTCGAGACGAAGTTTGTTTTTCAGTACCCTGAGTCATTTTTCCAACTGATCCTCTTTTTTTCGATATTCATCGATCAATGTGTCTGGCTCGCAGGGTGCATTGTGTCTGGCTCGCAGCTTGAAAGTTGTTAATGAAGCTCTAACCTCACTAGATTTAGGATTTAATGAAATAAGGGTATGAGTATTTGTCTTTTACATTCACAATGGTTTGTTCATAATAAAATTCTAAATATCGTCTTCGTCAAACTCACAGGATGATGGAGCTTTTGCTATTGCTCAAGCACTCAAATCTAATGAAGATGTTGCTGTCACATCTCTAAACATTGGCAGTAATTTCCTTACCAAATTTGGCCAGGTACTATTTTATGCTTAACCTTTGCATTTGCTCACGTGTACTTTACCTTTCATTGTATGTTATTTACTTTTGAAGGATCTAATTATTCTTCACATACAGAGTGCTTTATCTGATGCAAGAGACCATGTGTTTGAGATGACTGAAAAGGAAATTGCCATCTTTTTCTAAAGGAAATTGACATATACCGCGGCAAGATTTGTGTAGTTATATTGCATATTAGCTGCCGGCAAGTACTGGTAAGAGCTCGTTCACGTCGATTTTTTGAGTTCTAGCCATTCATTCATTGAGTAAAGTATAGGAATTTTGTATTAATGCATTGTATCCTTCAATTTTTAGTTCTTGAAACGGGGTTCCAACTGTTGTATATTCTTTGCATCCATTTAATGAGACAGTTGACCCACAATAATCAATGTATATTATTAGCAGCAGAAATTTTCAGAATATAATGTTTCTTGAAGTGGGTGGAAAAGATATTCCAGAGGTTGATTTTCATAATAATGATGCATATATCGCATGAATATACATTGGTACCACCAAGTAGTATATTGTACAACTGGGCTCATGCAAATATAAGACAATATTTGTGATAGCTCTACAGTTCATATTTGGCGGCTTTAGTGTATTTCCCTATTTGGATGAGTGGGAATGATTAGTTAAGAGAGATAAAGATAAAAGTTCAAGCTAGGGGATTAAAAGATACTGATAATTTTATAAAGTATATTGTTAAAAGGCGTGTATTGAGATGGAAATATGTCATGTTTGATATTATGGTATCAAACAACTATTGATAGCAATTAGAGAGATCCTCTGCAGTGTAAATTTTTTGCAGTGGAATCTCTGCCACTGATTCACTTTTGTTTCAGTGGATCACACAGAATTGAAGGGCCACGATCACCACTGGACACTCTCGAGTGAAAAACCCACTGCACAGGATCTGTTTCCGTGCAGATTTTGGATTTAGCTAATCTGGAACGTCTGATCATGATCGGATGGTCTAGAGGTTACCACGGCAGTGCAGTTGCTACCTACCGACTGCACATAACCCCAATCCCTTAATTCTAATGAGCTAGTTTGGGGAGAGGAGTTTGGTTATAAAAACATCAACTCAAAATTAGTCTTGTTAAATATCATCATTTCAAGTTTTATAAGATGCATCAATCTTATATTCAAGACATCTATCTTTTATAAGTGTCTTTTTCTTATGGTGAAAAAAAATTGAAGTTACAAAACACAATTTAATCCCTTTTTATTGTATTTTATTTCTTTTTCAATTGGTGTTAGAGTTATGTCTTCAATTGAAATAACTGACTATTTGGGATTTGGATTTAATGAAGTAGCTGCGTCACGTACTTACGCGTGTTAGCCGTCCAATCTAAAATTGATGGCTAAGATTGCGTTTAGTTGATTTTTTAATGTGTAATATAAACCGTCCAACCCGTAATTAACGGTTGAGATGCAAAATTGTCGGAAATTGCCTGTTTTTTGAACAGCATGCAATCTAGATTTGGTTATTAGAGAGTTAGAATGAAGTTGTTTGTAGAGGTTAGGTTGAAGAAAACCCTAAGTCCTGCCTCATAAGTCCTAGCTCAACTGGCAAAAATGCCAAAATTGTTAGGCCGGACGTCGTGACCGGGGTTCGAACCCCACCTCCACTTTGGGTGTGTGAGTTTATGATGGCTTTGCCATCTCTTCTATCTATAAAAAAAACCCTAAATCCTATATACAAATTTTTTTTTTTTTGAGGGAGCTATATGGGCCCTACAATTTTATAATACTCGTCACGTCACAACTTCTGTATGGTCCTTTTTTTTTTAAGGAAATATTTTTTTTTGTCAAGTAGCCTAGTGTTTGAGCTCACACAATTTAATTGTGGAGAAGTGGGTGTTTAGAGTTCGAACTCCGGCCCTTGCATATAATATGCAATATCCCTACCAACTGAGTTAAACTTACGGGATGGAAATATCTTTTTATAATTAGTGTTTATTTATATTTGTTTTTTTGCTTTTCTGATTTGTTTCTACCATGTCGTATGTTGTTACTACATCGGCCCTACAATTTTTAAAGATTTTTTTCCTCGTCCGTCCTTTTCTGTGTCTTGGGTCAGACTTCAGTTTTAGTTACACCCTTTTTTTTCCTACAGAATTTTTAGTTACACCCTTTATAACCAGAGAAATGATACTTGTATGATTATTTTATACCCATTTTTAGACAACTCTCAGTAATACTCTTATTTGTTTTTTACTCTCTCTCCCCTTTTTTCAATCTATTGTTTTTTAAATGAATGACAATTATATTATTTTACAGAATATTTTATTGGAAAAAGAGCCTTGGTTGGTGAGCCACGTGATATAGATTTAGTGAGAATAAATGGTGACCACACATTTTAGACTGTATAGTTCGGTCGGGTGTGGATTTCGTTGGGTCAATCCAGCCCACCCGCAACTGACCTCCACAATCCAAAGAAACCCATTATATTACACCCGTTCAGCCCGTTTTACCCGCGAAATCCGACCCGACGTGTTTCTGGTCGGACAGTTTGGGTCGGTTATTGTCTTTTGTCCAGCCCTATTTTAGAGAACTCTCTATAATACTCTTATTTGTTTTTTATTCTCTCCCCTTTTTTCAATCTATTGTTTTTTACCAATAAAAAAGGAAAAAAATGATGTTATTCCAAAAATTATCACAAAATAGTTGTACAAATATTATTACTGTTATAATTATATGACCTCGTTATCTGTATTTCTAAGAAGACCTGTTTGTTACGAAGGAACAATTTTATTTGTATAGAAATTGTTTGATTTCTGCTCATCTCCCAACACATTTTGCTTGCGCCCTGCATGATTTTCAAATATACCTGTGCGTGAGTTAAGTCATGCAGCGTAACTTAACTCATGCACCTTATAAGCTCTGCGTGACTTATGTCACGCACCACTGGCATGTGCGCGAGTTAACTCACGCACGTTGGCCGGTGGTCAGAGCTGAAGAACAAACGTTTTTTTCCACTTTGGTCAGGTTTTCAACATTCAATTTACACGTTTTTAACCCATTATACACTTTTTTTTTTACCACATTAATGGTGTTTATAACATATACTACCATTCGCATCTATAAATACCCCTCCATACTTTCCTAATTCCTCACATCATATTAATTTCTCCCCCTTCTCACTCTCTCCCTCTCTTTCTCTTCTTCCCTTTGTCTTCTATAGTCTCTAGGCTCTTTATACCCCTTTAGGTATATAGTAGTAGCTCTTGGGGGAAATAGTGGTCGGTCGAGTTAGGGAAAAAGACATCATCCCTTAAGGTAAAATTAGGTTTGCTTCATTTACTCTCAAAATCTTTTTACTGTGGGTAAAAAGAATCATCATGGGGGTATAAAAGGAATAAAATTTAAATTTACCTCAAGGGATTTTGATGTCTTTTTCCCCAACAGGACTAATCACTATTTTCCTCAAGAGTTATTGCTATATACCGAAGAGGGTGAAAATAACTTTTTATCCCAAGAGGGTAAAAAGATAATAAGTAGGTTAGTGAATTCAAATAAATTATTGTAATGTTTGAATGATATTAATAAAACGAGAGTTATATTTATTAATTTTGTTTTTTATTTGTAATTATATTTGCATTTATTTTATGTTTAT
>Ga0315915_1005432_pt1 | contig 15898 bp, 7 predicted proteins | sample MpolbnodulesMG_FD_207738 | JGI IMG/M metagenome (GOLD analysis project Ga0315915, IMG submission 207738) | Medicago polymorpha root nodule microbial communities from Los Angeles, California, United States - branched nodules | ecosystem: Host-associated > Plants > Roots > Nodule | place: USA... | reverse complement strand
CTGCATATAATCATTGTTGGTCTATATGGCTATTAGGTTATCAACTAGGGGGGGTGGGATGGGAATAGCTTTTTGAAAAGTTTTTCCAGAGTTTTAATAAAAACCAATTTTAACGAAATTGACTATTGGAGTCGTACTCGAACAATCACAAACAATGAATCAAAAAGACAAATATACGTGCAATAAGATTTAATCTTAGAATTGAGAGATTCACGATACAAATCATATACAATCAAAGTTTAATCAACCTTGAACAATGTACAAGACTTATAACAATTTCAAACCAAACCTATATGAACAAAATTACTAAGCTATCAAATCAAAACACAATACATGTGTGATTGAAGAATTGAATAGATTTTGCAATCAATTGATCTAAGCAAATTATATGAAACCTAATTCAATGAGTTAGATTAATTTTCAATGAAAAACATGTTAGATCAACACTAGCAATTATCCTATCAATTATTCAATTAACCACATGCAATAGTAGAAAGTAAAGAGGAGAGGGAAGAGAGATAACACCGATATTTTTATAGTAGTTCGCTCTTTCTCGTCCTCGCTAGAGCTACGTCTACTCTTCTTGATGAAGTACACCTTCACCAAGGTCATCCACTAAGTAACAAATGTTAATTACAATGTGTTTACAAGAGTTCTTTGAAATTAAACCTAATTCTTCAAATCCTATGTAGAACACTCCCCCAAACTTCAAGTACCCCTTGAATTTGGTGCTCCTTGAATCTTTGGATCCTTGAATACCCGTGCACCCCTTCAAACTCTTCACTTAAGCCTTCGACTTTGTGAATCGATTCATATGTGAATCGATTCAGGAAAACTGTGAATCAATTCATTGTGAATCTATTCAGGAAAACTGTGAATAGATAATTTGACTTGATTCAAAAGGAGTGACACAAGGAGAATGGACAAAAGGAATGATAGATATGAATCAATGAATCAAATCAAGCAATTCACGGAAGGATTTTCCATAATATGACAACACACGAGACATCATGAAATCACATGACACAATGAGACATGGTTTGCTAGGGTGCTTTAACAAGTTTCTAAGCTAAAACTAATCAACATATAAGAACATCATCAAAACATAAACTAAAGAAATAAGCAATATCATCATCAAATAACATAGTCATCTTAGACATCATCAAAATATAAACTAAAGCAATGAGCAATATTATCTTCAATAATGCATGTCCCTGCCAACTGAGCCATGCTCACGAGGACTATTTTAGATATACTATATAATTAACATATAGTTTTAAAGATTATTGTAATACGAACCAATAAAATATGGGGATTTAAAAAAGTATTTTATATTCTCAATTATTAAATTAATAATAAAGTAATCAATCTTTTTATCATTGACATTTTTTTTTAAGAAAGCTAAAATTGAAAAAAAAAAGGAGAGGCCTGAACCAATTAGAAACATCAAGTCATAGCCATTCTAACAAGAAAGCCTATAATCTCAGGAGAAACATTAAGCTAATGAAAGTCTAGAGAAAGGGAGTCCTAAGCAATCTCTGACATAAAAAGAAGAAATGAAGGCAGGAGGGGCATCCCACCATTGGGATGAGTACAAAGCAAGACCCTGGCCATTCTTAGCCAAGGCATTAGTCACCAAGTTGCCTTCTCTATTAACATGAGTGCAAAGACTCCTAATAGATCTACAAAATAGTAAGCAATTATGCCATCTAATATGCATCTTCCAGGGCACACCAGTATTATTATGAAAGGCTCTAACAACATTAACTGAATCTGTTTCAATCCAAATGTTTGTGAGATGAAGTTCTTTAGCCTTTTCTATGGTGAACATGCAAGCACTGTATTCCGCTTCCAAAGCCGTTGCATATCCAATATTCTGCGCAAAAGCACCACAAAACATGGTTTGAGAGGCACGAAAAATCACACTAATCGAGCCACAGGAGGGAGAACCAACAACAGATCCATCGCAATTGATTTTCATACAGCCACCATGAGGAGGGACCCAAATGATCTCCCTACAGGGATTCACTCTGCTGGTCTTGAAAGGGATGCTAAACAATCTGGCCAGTTTAAAATTCTGCATAGATGCTGCTCCCTTGACAATATCCAACATAAAGCTGAGGCGCACTTCAACTAAAATGGTGTTAAACAGAGTGCTCATGGGCTTCTGGACACCATCAAAATATCTGTTGTTACGTTCAAGCCAAATACTCCACACAATATGCACTATAGCGGAGTTCATAACCTGCTGAACCATACGACTGCTGTCCCCACGTTGGCCAATAAGGAAAGAGAGAATGCTAGAGAAGTCCAGATGCTGATCAGTAGCCTTGAGAAGCCAGTCCCAAAGCTGAAGAGTGACAGGGCATTGTAAGAAAATATGTGAAGAAGTCTCAGCCTGCTTACGATAGAAGCAACAAACTGAAACAATATAGCATCCACGCTTCCTAAGGTTGTCATCTGTGGGCAATTTATTGTGTAAAAACCTCCAAGTGATAAAAGCTCTGGTAGGAGGTGTATAAGTGTTCCATAGCATTTTTGCCCAATGAACAGCTGGACCATGGCCAGCCAGAAAAGAGAAGGATAATTTATTGGACAAGTCACCATCCACCGAATCAGTCCATATGAGCTTATCTGGGGTCTCATTAAGAGGGAGAGCAATTTGATGAATTTTCTCTACCAGCGCATTATCCTTATAAGCAAGATAGCCAGGAAGGATCCATTCTCCATTAACCAAGTAATCAGCAACTTTCATGTTGAGATGCGAATGTAGAGAGATAAGAATATTCCATAAATCAACTATAGGACGATCTAGCCATCTGTCTAACGAAAACCGCACAGACTGTCCATTTCCAATAGTCTAGGAAGCCTTTTGAATAATCAGGGGGATTAGACCTTTCATGCCAAACCAGACAGAGGAGGTTAATGGTAGGCTTTAGGGGTTCCATGAATGAGAAATCTAGCTCTACACATCGTAGCCCAAGATTCATTGGATGTTAGGAGCTTCCAACTGAGATGAAGCAGAGAAGCTTTGTTAACAGTCAGTGGATTTTTCACCGATAGACCCCCCTCTGCCTTGGGCTTGCAGACATTCTCCTAAGAGACCACGCAAATCTTTCTCTGATTGGGGTTACCACTCCAGATGAAGTTCTTGATATGTTTTGTCAAAGCATGCAAGAGACTGTTAGGCCATTTGTAGACATGGAAAGAATAAACTAACATGCTACTAATCACCACATTCACAAGTTGAACCCTTCCCATATTAGATAACATCTGACCTTGCTAAGCTTCGAATTTAGAGACAATCCTGTCAAAAATAGGTTTAAGGTGAATAGCCTTTGGCCTACCCTTAAAGAGGTATGCCCAAATAAGTGAAAGGGAAGCTGCCTTGAGTAAAACAGTAATAGCAGCAATGGCTCTCTTTCTGGAGAGAGGCATGGAGACAGTGTAAAATTTGCTCTTACTAGCATTGATGTGCTGCCTATAGTACCTCCCATAATCATCAAAGAGCTCCATGATAACTCTAATATTTGTCAAAGTTCCAGTACAAAATATAAGGATGTCATCAGCGTATAGACAATGACTAGGCCCTTTGAACTTGTTGGTGGCTTTCATCTGAACGAGATGACCGAAAAGAGCAAGAGAGGCTAAACCTCTGTTAAGGACCTCTTCAGCTATGCAGAATAACAGAGGGGGAGAGGGGGTCTCCCGTCTTACACCTCTAATATCATTGACATTAAAATTAAAACGAAATGAATTATTTTTACTTTCCTAAAAAAAAATTAAATTTTACTTGAATGATGGATTAAAATTTGTAGATATCATTAAAATATTTATTTATATATTTATGGAAAATTGACTAAAATATAGTACATAAATAACTCATAGGGAGAGGATTGTGATCCAAGCATCTCTTAAGGGAGTGAACTATAATTTATTTTAGCTTTTTACTTTCAAGGGAGGGAAGTGTATATCTATTCTATACTATTGTTTACACCGATATTTGGTAATGTAAACTTCATTATCCATCAATGGTGACAAATGTATTTTTAAATAAGATCGTTCAAGTCTCGCGGTTTATGACACCACTTCATACATTCTTTAAGAACATTAATGTTAGAATTGCATCCAACATCTTTTAATAAAAAGTTGTCTCATGACAACATGATAGAAAAATGCTCAAGTGAGCATATTAAAAAGAAGAAAAAAGAGAAGAAAGATGAAAAGAAAAAGAAAAAGGAAAGTAAAACAAGAACAATAATATTAAATTGCAGGAATGTAAAAGGTGGTTGGAATCTGTCAATCTGTCCATTCCTGAACCCGTTTGCTCACGTGACATGTGTGTGTTATGGAGTTTTCAGAAATCAAGAAACCAACCATTTGTTCTTATTACAAACTGATATATATATATATATATATATACACACACACACACCTTGTAGAAAAAAACTACCACTAAATCCTACGGTTTAGATTAAAAGTAGAAATAACTTCCTATAACTTCCTAAGAAACTAGGAAATAACTTCCATGCACTTCAGCCTTGTTTGCCGTTACACGTTCCACATTGCCTTATTGCACTCCAATTGTAACTTCAGATTATTTTTACTTGTCTTTGGTCGAAAACCATATGCATGAAGCACATTAAAGCACTTGGTCGAAATTGCAATATCTCTTTGCACTTTGCAGCATGTCGAAATAACCCATCTGGCTTGTCGAAATATAATCATGACTTCGACCAAATATTTTATTTTTGGTATTAACAACTATATATAATGAAAATACATGATTTTGGACTGACCATTTTACTTCCAATTATATCCTTCAACAAATTTAACTATAAAAATGCTATTTGTAGGTGTTATTCATAAATATAAGAATTTCTATTATATTTGTTATATTGGTGATATCATAAAAAAAGATAAGTATAATTTGTTACAACATGAACTGCAAAATATTAATTATCAAAACCTATATTTTTAATCAAAATTTCATAAAAAATATTGTTTGTCATTTATAGTAATTTATACGTATTAGTGCAGTAAAAAGAACGGATATATCAACACGAATTGTCAGTCTAAACAATGGTGGATTCTAGGGTGAGGGTTCAACTAAGTCCCTCACCGGTGAACCATTAAAAATATACCATTAGATTAAATCAATGTTCCATGTTTGATGAAAATAAAATTGAAAACATCAATGATTTGTCACATACTATCCCCATCTATGTAACTGCTCTCGTTGCCCTAAAATCTTTTCCATCGAACACCAGTGTGATTGTCACCATTCATGGTTGCACTCTTTCACGGTCTAATTACTGCTTCTTTCCTTCCCTCATATTTAGGCTTGTTTAATTTTTAATTTTAGTAGCAAGTTGAGAATATTCCTATGTTTTGGTTGAAGATTAAACTGAGCTATGACATGGGTTGTTATCATTTCTAAATATTGAAAATTTAATTGTTTATTCCTCCATTTTGTTTTGCCATGACTATCTTGGAATTAAAGGTTTAACATTAAATTTAAATCATTGAGCCGTAGTGAAAAACCTAAAACTTGTGAAATTACACCATTGAAGTAGCATTGGAGAAGAAACACAGATGGGAAAGTGATAGGGAGAATATTGTGTGTGAAAATGTGTAAATGCTCTCCTCTTTATTCTCATTAAATCTGGAACATTGATTTAATCTAGTGGTGTGCTTTTAATGGTTCACCGGTGAGGGACTTAATTGAACTCTCACCCTAGAATCTACCCTAAACAATAGTTATAACATAAGGCAAGAGGAAAATATAATTTAGACTTCTCTTAAAGACAAGAGGGGAATATAATTCACACTTCTCTTCTCTTAGACCGGAGTGTAACTTCCTCTCGTTGTTATTACAATTATATTGTTATGTTCTGTTAGACCGGAGTGTAACTTCCTCTTATTGTTATTATAATTATTGTTATGTTTTTGGTGAAAAGAGCGTCCAAATTAGTAAACACAGTCTTTCTTGTACCCATGTTCCTGCACTTTATCAACGTTCAGCAAAACTAGTTACGTGTGGAACACAATCTTGATTTTAGAGTCTTCAGAATTTGATTTATTATATTTTAACAACAAAGACAAAAATTTAGTCAAGTGAAAGTGAGATTCTAGATGCATGTTACATTAGTATTATTTATCATAATAAATTAATTTCTATCATCAAATGTGTTTTACAAGACTCGTTTTTTAGTCAAAGAATAATGACAATAATTTTTAAACACCCGTAAATCTATTTATTATATTCTGCAAGAGTAAGAAATAGAAAAATGGATATAATAAATGTGATAGATTAACGATGAGGTAGAGAAAAAGAGATAAAAAAAATTAGATGTTAAATGAGTGTTAGGAAATTATTTGTTTTTAAGGTAACGGTTAATTACAAATTGGGAAATGTTAACTTGTGTCCTTATGGTACATGTTAAAGATTCCATTAATAGAATTTTTGTATTGGAAATTGTCTTAATTTATTACTTAAAAAATTTAATATTAACCTTTTGCAATTAATACTTACCATTAGTGGCAAAAATTTAATGTTTAACATGTGTTCTAAGAGAACAAGTTAATATCACCCATAAAAATATCTGAGATACAGACAACATACCAGCTAGCTACCTACCACCACCTCAACTACTACGTACTTCAGATGAAAATTTGCTTGAAATTTCGAAGGATTGCACGTTACTAGTAATCTTTCAACCAAAAACATAACAAAACTGCATTGGATCCTTAAATACTTGAACATAACCTATAGAATTTGAAATAATATTTTTTCTTTTTTTAGGAAGAATTTGATGTTTCATTGTTAAAGGTATTTTCGACTATTTTTATCTGGGGTAGTTATACATGATAAGTTACTTTTTCACACACTAAAAATGTGATTCTTCAAAAAATTATTAATTTCAGAAAAATGATAAGTTACTTTTTTTTTATGAATCAAAGTTCAGACGAGTTTGAACTCAAGTTCTACAAGATTGAGACAGATTTTAAGGTATTAAGAACGCTCAATTAAAATCTCTTTATTGATGATCAAATTCTCATAAAACGGTTTGTAAAATAAAAACCGTTATTTATAAACTATTTCCGACTACCTCAAAAAAAAAAAAACTATTTCCGACATAATTTTTATATATAGTTGAACTTATTAGGGTTTTTAAATACCCTCTCACACTATTAAGTTTATGTGAGAATATTTTAGTGTGTGGTTCAAATTGATAATCTATCATAGTAAACTTTTATTGGAGACATGATATATTCCTAAAAAATTAACTTGTAAGATGATGATAGATTATGAATGATATGAATTTGGATCCTCTAATGTCTTTTTGGTTCTGCTATCTTTACTTTTCGTAATTCATTGGTGTACAAAGGAAAAAAAATAATAAAGAAGAGAGAATGAGTGAGATCAGGGCCGGTCCTAAGATGTTGTGTTTTAGGCAAAACAATAATATTGTGCCCTTTTAATTATTTTAATATTTTTTTTTGTAGTTTTTGTTGCACAAGATTCATTTATAATCAAAATTCTCTAAAAATATATTTTCAATTGAATTAATCAAAATAAATTAAAATACATATATACCTATATAGTACTAATTACTAAGTAAAAATAATAATTTTAGTACCCCTAAAAAAGTGGTGCCCTAGACTACCACCCCTCCCGTCCACTCTCAAACCCACCTCTGGATGAGATTAAAGAATGAGGCAAAATGAGAATATAGATTCGAGAGCATCCAAATTCAAACAATTTATGTGTCCCATGTTATTATCTTAATTGTGTGCTCCAATATCAATTTCTTTTAAGAGGGCTCCAACAACATTTATCTACTGCTAATTAATTACCTCGGTTAATCTTGGATGGTTGACGATAATAACATATTTAAACTATTTTATTCTTTAATAATAATACTATTTAAAATATTAATAAAAAAATTAAAACCCATGAAAATATGATTAGACACTACAATAAAAACAATTATAAAAAAGATTATTTTAATCCTATTTTTCATAAATACTTTACCATAGTATATGTTAAATTGATATCTTTTTCTATTATAGATAAGTGTGCGTAATAAAAAAAAATTGGATAAACAAACACGTTAATATCCATCTTTCCGTTAGTTTAAATAATATTAATTTGGGTTCTGACCATGGAAGACTGATGCATGTAAGTGAGCATCAAATTCAAACATATATTCTCATTTCCCAAGACTTGTCGTCATCCACAAAACTTCACTTATCCAACTAACTCTAATTGTCCAACTACCAAGCAATGTTAGACCGTGATACCATGTGTTCAGCTACCCCGTCTTCCCTATTTCTTCTCTATTTGTAGTAAGCTTCTAGAGTTCTAACAATAATTGACTTGCTCCTATATATATTAATATACCACTCAATCATTCCATATTCTGCAAAATAACACCATAGTTTCCCGCATCTTGATTATCAAATAAAGAAAAATATATCATTGAAACTTAATTTGCTATTGCAATGGCTGACTCAGAACACTCCTCTAAAAATGTTTCAGCAGATTCCACAGGTGCCCTTTTAGAATGCATGTCTTTTATAGCTAATTAGTGGATTTATCATGATTATTGATTTCAAATATATTGCTCACTTTTTTTTTATACACTAAGGTTTTCATTTGTTTTTTAAATCAAATTATACACCATTTTCATTGATTAAGAGAAATGACATATATTTTACAGATCAGCAATCAAACCAAGGTTCAAAGGTTGAATTTTCTGAAGAAGAAGAAATGCTTATTAAAATGGTTTATAATCTCGTTGGGGACAGGTTGGTAGATTATAAATTGTATTTTCTTTTACCTCTTTTCACTTTCATCCCAAACTTTGTTATTGATCTTATAATCTACGAAGTACCAATTAAACACAATCATTCGGACGCGAAATTAAACACTCACAAATTTGAGAATAGAATAATGTAATGTCGCTACATGTATTGATGTTGCACATTGACGTGTGTAGGACACCAGACAAGCGATCGATCTAGAGTGTGTCGGTCTTATAACTATGCATATAATTTTTACTTCAACTATTCCTATTATAGATGATGAATATGTTTTTTCTCATAGGTGGTCATTGATTGCTGGAAGAATTCCTGGAAGAACAGCAGAAGAAATAGAAAAATATTGGAATTCAAGACACTCGACTAGAGAATGAATTGCCAGCTATGAATGAATCAAGAAATTTGTGTGTAACTTTGAGAGAAATGAAAAGGAAGTCAAATTTATTATTACGGCTATTTTTATTTTTTTGACAATATATTGTTACGGCTACTTGAAGTGGCAGCTATATGAAATGAAGCAAGAAATGAATCTTGTCAATTTATATCATAATGTTATTTGGTGTTTAATTTTAATTAGAAAATCTACTATTCACTGTTTGTGTAAACAGCAGCTGGTTTACTGCAGTGCATTGTAACTTCATTGGCATTGTGTATTTGTGTTGAGATCTTTTCCAAATCTGTTAGGGTGCTACTTGCTGCAATAACTTGACCAAGAAGATGATGCAAATGAATATGATGAAGTGTGCACATAAATTCCAAAGATTGTTGTATATCTTGATTGTTGGGAAGAGGCTGCTGCACTTGAAACCTGAAATGTTTAATGGTTATGCATGTAAAACTCAAAGCGCATGGGGTTGCCACACTAACCTTTTGCTTCGATTCGCCCCCACCAATAATTGTATATTGGATGCAATAGGAGTGACCGGCGAATCCCCTTCATGATACTATGAGTTCCTTTACGTGTATTGCACATCCACACCAAGCGTATCTCCTAACAATATTTTACAGATTTATGGTTCCAACAATTCACTCATGCATTAGAGAATTGATGGATGATTTAGAGTAAGAGGATGAGGGAGAATTATGTTTTAATGCAACAAAATTCTGTCCAAAATTGTCTGTCAAATTAATGCCCAAATGTCAAGTATTTATAGTGCATTATATGACTGTTCGCATGAGAGAAAGCACCCCTTTGACTAGAATCAATGTTATGGTTCATTAAACACCCTTTTGCCAAAGGTTATGATCATATACACTTGAACCAATGCTAAGGTTCAATAAGCACCCCTTTGCCAAATGTTATAATGTATATGAAAGGTTCTCATGAAGAGTTACAACTTTTGATCTAAAGTGATTCCATTATTTTGGAAGTCACCAACAGTCCCCCACCATTTTCAAAATACTAAATCTCATAAATCCGAAAATTTCATGCCTTCAGATAATGGTATCTCATGATTTGAACCATTACTTAGTAAGTTAAGTTTTCGCTCATTCCCAAATAGTATGGTAGGCAAGCTTTGAACCAACAATTCATTAGAACAAGTGTGCATAACTTACACATAGAATCTCGGTACCGTTGATAAAGAGACTTGTATAATGACACATTAAGAAGGCCTTAAGTCATATATCCCTTTTCATGAGAATTTAAGAGTCAAGCCCTTGAACTCCGTGAAGCGGCCAAACTTCATTCTCACATAGGTAGACTATATCGAAAATCCCCCATAAGTATGCATTCCAGCAAATATATGCTATATGTCCATTAAGAGGAAAACGTCATCCTACCCTTTTTCTTCTTATGGTCCAAGTACTTTTACCCTTGAGATGTATCTATATCAAGTACTACAATTACTCTAATAGTGTACTTTCATCATTGAACCCAAGACTCGATGCTACTAAAGTGTGGGTTGTGTTTCCACTATTGGTAATCAATTAGATATGTGCTTGAGTCCCATCCCCAATGATGTCTTCAACACCATATCATTTGTCAGACCTTTCGTCAAAGGATCTGCAAGATTCTTCTCTGTTCTTACGAACATGATGGAAATTACTCCATTAGAAATCAAGTCTCTTTCATAGCTATGTATTAAACCAATATGCCTTGATTTCCCATTATAAACTTGGCTATAAGCTTTTGATAGTGTGGATTTACTATCACAATGTATGGATACTGGCACCATTGGCTTTTGCCAAACTAGTATCTCATACAATAAATTTCTTAGCCATTCTGCCTCTTTACTCCCTGCAGCCAATGCAATAAATTCTGCAGCCATGGTGGAGTCGGCAGTGCATGTCTGTTTCTTTGAACCCCAAGAAACTGCACCTCCACCAAGGTTGAAGATCCATCCACTTGTGGAAGCATGATCTTCAACATATGTTACCCAACTAGCATTTGTGTATCCTTCCAAAACAGAAGGGTGTCCACTATATGTTAAATAATAATTCATTGTTCCCTTTAAGTATTTTAATACTTGTTTCACAGTGTGCTAGTGTTCTTTACTTGGATTGCTAGTATACCGACCTAACCTTCCAACAACATATGCTATGTTAGGTCTAGTACAAGTCATAACATACATCAAGCATCCGATTACTTTAGCATATTAGAGTTGTACCACCGGACAACCTTTGTTTGGTTGCAAACTGACACTTTGGTTAAATGGGGTAGAGACCGGTTTACAATCTAAATAATTGAATTTCTGAAGCACCTTTTCTATGTAATGAGATTGGGAGAAACCAATATGGTTACCATCTCTTATGATTTTAATTCCTAAAATCACATCAGCTTCTCCTAAATCTTTCATATCAAAATTTTTGAATAAGAAAGCTTTAGTTTTTTCTACCTCGTTTATACTTGTACCAAAGATCAACATGTCATCTACATATAAGCAAATCATGACACCTTTTCCATTTTCGAATTTACTGTAAATACACTGGTCAGATTCATTTATAATGTATCCGTTGGCCAACACAACTTGGTCAAATTTTTGGTGCCATTGTTTGGGTGCTTGTTTCAACCCATATAAAGGCTTAGTTAATTTACACACTTTATCTTCTTGACCTTTGATCACAAACCCTTCTGGTTGTTTCATATATACCTCTTCATCCAACTCTCCATTTATGAAAGCAATTTTAACATCCATTTGATGGATTACAAACTTATGGATGGATGTCAGTGCAATTAACATTTTGGTTGATGCAATTCTTGCAACAGGTGCATATGTACCAAAATAATCCATGCCTTCTTTTTGTGTAAACCCTTTAGCAACTAGTCTAGCCTTAAATTTATCAATGGTACCAGCCACTTTCATTTTCCTTTTAAAGATCCATTTACAACCTATCGGTCTGGATCCGGGTGGGAGATCTACCACTTTCCAAGTTTTATTACCCATAATTGAATCCATTTCTTCTTGAATAGCTTCTTTCCAAAAGGCTGAATCTTGAGATTTTATAGCCTCTTCATATGTTACCGGATCACTCTCAAGGTTAAAGCAAATTGGTCCATAACTATTTGTGGATTTACATGTTCCTTCTACAAGAAACACGAAGAAATCGGATCCAAAATCATTCTCTTTCCAGATCCTCTTACTTCTTCTAAGTTCTGAACCATCCAATGTATCTACATTAGATTCATTGTTTTCTAAATTTTGTACATTAGAATGAACAATATCTGTGGGATAAGAAATTGAGTTAAATCTATCTTCTTGAAAAATTGCATCTCTTGACTCAATGATTGTATTAACAGAATATGAGCCATTTGATTCAATAGTCAAGAATTTGTATGCTTTTCTATTTTCTGCATAGCCTAAAAATACACATTCAATTCCTCTTTCATCCAATTTCTTTCTTTTTGGTTCAGGCATTTTCACAATTACTCTACAACCCCAAACTTTTAAATAATTAAGAGTCGGCTTCCTTTGTTTCCAAAGTTCACGTGGGGTTATTTTGTTCCTTTTGTTTGGAACCCTATTGAGGATGTAACATGTTGTTAGCATTGCTTCACCCCAATATCCTTTAGATAATCCAGAATCGGACAACATGGCATTAACCATTTCTACCAAAGTCCTATTCTTCCTTTCTGCTATTCCATTTTGTTGTGGGGTGTATGGTGCAGTTACTTGATGCCCAAAACCAGTGGATTCAAAATAACTCGGATGATAGAACTCTTCTCCCCTGTCACTTCTAAAGCATTTAATGAAAGGTTCATGTTGAGTTCTACTTGTGTTTTAAACATTTTGAATTTATCTAAGATTTCATCTTTTGAATTTAATAAATAAACATAACAAAATCAAGTGCAATCATCAATGAAAGTAACAAGATACTTTTTACCACCAATGGTGGGCCAACCATGTAAATCACATACATCTCAATAAATTAAATCTAGCACCCTAGAACTTCTTTTAATACTTTTAAAATGTTGTCTTGTAATTTTAGTCAACATGCAAGTAGTACATGAATCAAAGTTTTTATCAAGATTAGGAATTAGATTTGATTTCATCATATCCTCCAATTTTCTAAAATTAACATGTCCTAATCGCATATGCCATAAATCATAATTGTATATTGGATGTAATAGGAGTGACCGGCGAATCCCCTTCAGGATACTATGAGTTCCTTGACGTGTATTGCACAACCACACCAAGAGTATATCCTAACAGTATTTTACAGATTTATAGTTCCAGCAATTCATTCATGCATTAGAGAATTGATGAATGATTTAGAGTAAGAGAATGAGGGAGAATTATGTTGTTGTCGAGTCATTTTTTAGAGATCAAGGCTTTTTAACTAGCTTTTGACTCACTAATTATTTCACGACTGAACATTTAATTTTTTATGAGAAAAGGGGGAAAAAGTTCGAACTACCCCATATTTTAAAAAGATTTAGGGTTCGGGGGGTTAGTTACATAAAGGGAAGGTATTAACACCCTTTATGTTTGTAGTATCCTACGGGAACCTCTTGATTTTATTTAATTTATGTGCTATAACTTGCTTGCTTTTGAAAAAGAATTTAAAGTGATTAAAGGAAACAAAGACTAATTTTATTTACATTTTTTATTGTTTGGAAGAACGAGTGTCCTTTGCCTACGTACCGTGAGGGATCCAAACCTCGTAGTTCGGGGTAGAAATTGACGTTTGATTTGTTTTGTGTTTTTAATTAGTTTTTGAAAAAGTTTTAAAAGGAAAAAGTCAAGTGGCAAATGAGAATTGGTTTGTATTTTTTATATTAAAGAAAATGATTTGAAGTAGAATTAAGTTGATTGAAATTTGATTAAGAAATGAATAAAATAAAAGGATCACTTGATTTTTGAATCAAGGTTTATTGTGGTTTTGTGGTTTGTTTGCGTTAAATTAAAGCTACAACTATCGGAGCGAGAAAGATAAAATGTAGGTATTTTGCGGTGACGTTTGATCACCACAAAAACCTTTTAACCTAAACGAAGCATAAAAATAAAGCATACACACACACGCACCCACGCACACACGCATGAATAATTTACATCAAACCTAATATACATTCTAAGGTCTGCAGAAAAATAAATAATTTACATTAAGCCTAGTTTATATTCTAAGTTCTTGACTGTCGCGCCATTTTTTGGAGACCAAGGCTATTTGATTAGCGTTTGACTCACTATTTTGTTTCACGACTGAACATTTAATTTTAAGAGAAAAGGGGAAAAAGGTTCGAAACACCCCTTTGAAAAGATTTAGGGTTCGGGGGTTAGTTACATAAAGGGAAGGTATTAGCACGCTTTATGTCCGCAGTACTCTACGGGAACCTCTTGGTTTGATGTTGTCGAACTGTTGTGACTTATGGGTGATTGAGACCTTGTTGTGACTGGCTTGTGAGAAATCGGTTTTCAGATGAACTTCTGGCTGCCGTTTTTGTGTATTTTTGTGGATTTTTCCGCGTGTCCTTCTGGCTGTTTTGCAGGTTTATTTATAGGGTAAAGGTCAGCACTAGGGTTTGTTGCAGAAAATCTGCATTTTGGATTGAGATGGGAAAGCTTGTTCCTGGATTCATGTTGTGGATGAGGCTGAGAAGGTTGGAGGCGCGTGTGTTCTGGATTGGGCTAGACTTGGATTAGGCGTATGACAGGTTGTGCTGCATTGTTAGGATGAGGACTAATTTGGACATTTTTATTGGATGAAAAATAATACGACACAAATAATAATAAAGAGAAAGGAAAATAGGATAAAGACTAAAGAGACAGAATGAGATAAATAATAAAGGGATTTTAAAAAACGAAAATTGAGATTGATTTAAAAATTTAAATAAGAGATGGAAACTAAAATTAAATTAAAAAAGAAATATCGAGAGAAGAGGGCCCGACTCGGAACCAAAAATGAGGTATTTTAAAATACCTCTCTGCCGAAATTTTCACCGAAAATCAGCGATCGATCAGGGTCAGACGGCGTACGAACGTAGGGTCCATCGACACGTGTCAGTGACATGTTAGGTCAAAAATTGGGGTATGACATTGACCAAATAATTAAATGACAAAAATAAATAAATAAAGTAGAAAAGGAATGATATACTGAACCTGAACTAATAGGACATGAATGAAATAAATAAAATGCGAGATAAATTAAATATGCATGCAAGAGTAATTAAAATGAATAAGATGTAGGGGAGGGGGTGCAAGTATTAAAAAATTGGTTGTAGTAATTAAAAAAATGAATTGGGCTTTAAAAGGGAAAAAGGCACGCTGTTGGGCCGTGATGGAAGCAATATGGGTGGGCTTTAAGGGGACAGACCGGTTTGGGGGCCGGTTAAGGGGACTGATAGTGGTTTTGAGCCATGTCCTCTATTAAAGCGTATGCCTCCGTATAGTTTTTGTTCATCAAGGCGCCACCTACAGCTGCATCAACAGTCAATTTAGTGGTATAAGACAAGCCATTATAAAAAGTGTGGACTATGAGCCACTTCTCTAAACCATGGTGGGGACAAAGTCTAAGCATTTCCTTGAAACTCTCCCATTCATCATAGAGAGATTCCCCATCTTTTTGATTGAACCGTGTGATTTGGTCCCTTAGTTTAGCAGTTTTAGAGGGGGGAAAGAATCGGGCAAGGAATGCT
>Ga0315915_1005430_pt1 | contig 15902 bp, 9 predicted proteins | sample MpolbnodulesMG_FD_207738 | JGI IMG/M metagenome (GOLD analysis project Ga0315915, IMG submission 207738) | Medicago polymorpha root nodule microbial communities from Los Angeles, California, United States - branched nodules | ecosystem: Host-associated > Plants > Roots > Nodule | place: USA... | reverse complement strand
ATTGCTCTCATTTGTTCTTCCAGAACCTTTACTTAATCCTAAGCATTAAACAAATTTATCTATGGTCCTGCACACTTGAACAAATATTAGCATATCCAATTGACACTTTTAATACCTTGTTATCATCAAAACTCAAAGGTTAATGTTAAACACATTTTGTTCCAACAAATTGGTGTTGAGGTGCATCTATACCCTGATTAATAGTGCTGACTTGCGATTATCACTCTGGTTCGAAGTTGTGGGTATGAGTTTCAGGTGGAGATTGCCACTTCATATACAAAGAATGTGAGAGATATGCACATAGTATTAATTAGATGATACAGCTGAAGAAAAAAAATTAAAATTACATTAAAAACAGAATATTTTTATATTCCTTTTTTTTAAGATTGTAAAGTTATTATTGGACGAAGGAATTTGTGTCCCAAGACTAATTTGAGGCTGTTAAATAAAAAATTAGCCATCGTAGTTGTGTGTGAGTTTCAAGATATGTTTGTTACTTCGTCCCCAACTGAGAGGAGTTTTATCATGAAAATGAGAGGGTTAAATCATAACCATCGGATTAATCTTTACGGTGGTATTTAATTTTAATAATTGTAGCTGACTTTTTCATCATCTTCCCTCTTTCCTTGTCTCGTCTTCTCTCAAGGTAGTGTGCCATTCCATTTTTTTCCTTTCATTTGAACCTCACTCTTTCAAATCATTGGCAGAAGCTATATTATTGTTGCATCAACTCTAGTTTTTAACAAAAAAAATAATCACACCTTAAGTCAAAGCACACAATAAAGAGGTTGGGATTACAGATTTATACCGTTAATCTTTTTACTATAAATTAAATCAATTCGGTGTGAATCATCAAATCAAAATGTTGATTCTAAGTGTGAATCATCAAACAACCGGAGAGGTATGAGAAACATAAAGATTTGAGAACGAAGGTAGATGGATCTCATGGTGAAATGATTTTAGATGAAAAATCAAATTGGTTTCTTAAATCTAGATCAACCATCTTCTATGAAATAATTATCTTGTCTTGAGAATTACCTCCTAATTTAAGTTTTATGGATACACAACCCTCTTGGTAAAGAGTTGTGATGCAAGAGATTCCACTTCCGTGCCATTAAGGCGCGCTATGTCATGTGACATAGCCAATCAAAACGTGCCACGTGGCACATCTGATTTTTTTTTTAAAAAACAAAAAAAAAAAACTTGTAACATATATATATATATATATATAGAGAGAGAGAGAGAGAGAGAGAACAATCGTCCACCAACATAAGCTTCCTCCCACACACATCGCAAACCAATTATAAGATGCAATTTTTAATTTCCATAATCAGATGCAACACCGCTCACAAGCACCCCGCTGTCACACTTACCTCTCAACAAGAGCCGCAAGCTGTCTACTCCTCCGTCAAGGCCTTTGCTCCGGCCACTGTCGCAAAGAGGATGTTGGTGCTAAAGAAAAAGAGTGTTTCTCAACGGCGAGATCGATGAAGACGCTTTGTTAGTTACAGAGAAGCGTCGCGGCGACGAAGATGCGGCGGTGATGGAAAATAGAACTCATACCTATTTGCGATAGAAATGTTGAGGATGATGTCGTGTTGAGCCTGAATATACCGGTTCAAGTGGACGTGAAATAAGAGTTCTATATTGCACTGGAGAAGGATACGAGGGTTGTTAAGGAAGCGGAGGGTTTGTGATGGATGAGGGTGGAAGCTGATGATCATGGTGGCGGTGTGGCTGTTCTGTTATCTCTCTGTTTTTTATTTCTAAGGATTGTTCTCTCTCTCTCTCTCTCTCTCTCTCTCTCTATATATATATATATATATATATATATATGTCATAGGCTTTTTTGTTTTGTTTTAAAAAAAATCAGATGTGCCACATGGCATGTTCTGATTGGCTATGTCACATGACATAGCACGCCTTAATGGCACGGAAGTGGAATCCTGATGCAAGGATGCGAGAAATGGAAAAATAAGGAACTGGAAACGAGAGAAGCCGGGGAGTCATGGACGAATGATACAGTGAGGAGAGACCACATGTTTTCAAATTTTATCTCAACCGTTAAGATTAATCCAATGGTTAAGATTTAACCCTCTCATCTTTTATGAAGGTATCTTTTAGCAAGTTATTCTATGAGCATTTGCTAAAAGACACCAACTAATTTTTATGAAGGTGTCTTTTAGCAAAGTTAAAACTAAAAAGTGAAAATCACACCTTGAGGTGTGGGTTGCTAAAAGACATCTTCATGGGTGGTTTCTAGCAAAACTCATACATATATATATATATATATATGTGTGTGAGTCAGGATCCATTGACACCAGGTGTAAGTCTTAAGACTTACACCAAATCTCAATCATTAAATCTAATTAATCCGACCACTCATAATTAATTCATAAGAGATTCATGTGAGCCTTCTTTGTTCTTTCATCCTTTATCAGCCCACACGACCAAATCTCAGATCTACAACAATCATTTTAATTTGATGAAAATCACGACATCTTCGAAAACCTAAAATACAATAAATCATTTGAAGCATCTCATATCTCATACAATAAATCATTTTAATTAATATTTCATAAAAAAAATCGTATTGAATGAAGGCATTAAATGTTTGTTGACTCTTTAAGATATAAAATTGTTACTATATTAAAATATTTGCTTTTCATTGAATATTCTACTCAAAGAGAAAAAAAATAGTAAATATTAATTTTTTATTAATATTAGAGTCAAGAAATTAATTAAATATCATTTATTTGATTACTATTTTAGAGTGTAGAAAGAGTTATTTTTTAAAATATAACTTATACTTCTTATAACCATTTACATTGCAATAACTAATGGGGGAAAGCTCATTGACTTTTAAAACATAATATTTTGACTTCTTTAAAAAAAACATAATATTATGACTATTCAGATATTATATATACATGTTGAATAGGTTACACTGACATGTATCACTCTTAAATTATTCTCACAAATTGTTTTTCTTTTATAAGAAGATCGTATACAAAAATGAATCACAAGACTAAATATTGGGTTGCATTGATAGCCTCAATATGGATGAGTGTAACTATGACAATGTTAGAAGGTTTGCGTCCATTGTCTAATCATCAGCCACTAGATAATGTTTTTGCACAAGGTGAGTCTACAACAGGGAAGAGATGGGCCTTACTAGTTGCAGGATCTAATGGTTATGAGAATTATAGACACCAAGCTGATATTTGTCATGCCTATCAAATATTAAAAAAAGGTGGTCTTAAAGATGAAAACATCATTGTTTTCATGTATGATGACATTGCCTATAATCCTAAAAACCCTAGGCATGGCGTTATAATCAATCATCCAAATGGTCCGGATGTTTATTATGGAGTTCCCAAGGTACATATATATCTCCATCTCTCTTTTCGTGGTTCTGTATTTTTCATTAATTTTAAATTTAAGAAATATTAACGAGTCTTTTCAGAGCACTTTTTAATGGTCTTAAATTATAAGTGATACGCACATGGATTGTGAAACTTGTAGGATTATATTGGAGATTATGGCAATGTCGACAACTTCTTAGCAGTGCTTAGTAGTAATAAAAGTGCTACAAAAGGAGGTAATGGTAAGGTTTTGGATACTGGGCCTGATGATACCATTTTCATTTTCTACGCAGATCATGGCTCTCCTGGCTCAATTGGTTAGTAATATAATGATTATAATGGCATTGTTTTTCTGATATATACAATTCGATAAATTTATAAAACTATGGTGTAAAGAATAATTTTTTATCTCATATATGACATTCTTTTTCAAATAATTATTTTTATCATTCCACCTCTTTCATTCTCTTTTTTTCTGCTTTTTTTTTTTATCTTTTCCACTATATACTATATATATGATGTAACAAAAAAAAAACTTTTATTTAATTTGGGTAGGTATATTTTCTTATTTTCTAGATCTGTTTGTTTCTGAGCAGGCATGCCAAATGGGGGTCTTCTTTATGCCAATGATTTCGTAGATGCGTTGAAGAAGAAACATGCTGCTAAATCCTACAAAAAGATGGTGAGTTCTATGCATCATGATTTAAATATATTATACATTCAATCGAATCATATCAAAGTGTCACTTTTTAGGTTAACTCCAAAAACATCATTTTTAGGTGAAATTGTCTTAATAAAAAAAGTTGAAGACTACTGAATTATTCCAGAAACTATTTAAGCACAGGATGTTCCCAAAATGGGGCTTTGCCCTCTACCTTTCCCAAAAAAATAAAAGAAATTTGCCCGAAATGGACAAATACAAAACATCAAAAAACAATGATACCCAACCAAACAAAACAACAAAAGAAATAAAATTAGGCCACGTTTAGCATGGGGCAATTGTAAAACTTCACAGCAGGTCATACTTCGTCATTTTTTTACCGATTTAATCTTTTATATTATAAAATACCAACATCGTTATCATTTTTATTAAAAAATGTAAGTGTTAAGTAGAAATTAGTAATTTCACTATCAAAAAATGTAAGTGTTAAGTGGAAATTAGTTATTATAAAATACCAACATCGTTAGATTGGTCATTTTGTGACAGCGGTAAATTAGTAATTTCACTATTAGAATTATTTTTAAAGTGTTAAGTGGAAATTATATTTTTACCAAGTTACTAGTCGGTTATACTAATTATATTTTTACCGTGAGAGGTTAGAAACTTTGTAGATTGGTTAATGAGTGTTTTGAGCCCATTAAGACATAAAGGGTTAAACCCATTAGTGAGGAGCCTATTTAAACCTTAGTCTTTGAGGAAATTAGGTCACTTAGAATCATTTGTTCATTTTCACAAAAGTTTTGGAGAGAGGTAGAGAGAGAAAGTGCTAGGAAGAGAAAAAGGGTTTTGAAGAGAGAAGAACTTGGAGAGCAAGAAGAGGGTAGAGATTCAAGGGATTGGAGTTAAAGTGAAGCATTAGCTTAGCTTTGTGAAGATTAGAGGTAATGTGGCTAGTATTCTCTCATAATCTTTTGTATAATCTCTTTTCTACTTAAAACCCATAAGTGCTTATTTGTGAAAAGTGATTGTTGTGAATTTAATTGGTGAAATTCGTGCTTATCCTTTGATATAATGTTTGGGTATGTGAATTTGATGATAATTAAGTTGTTGATGATGAAATTACATGCTCAATTATCTGAGAGCTCCAATTCATCACTCGCCATTACCACCAATTTGCTAATCTTTTGTTTAATTGATTAGAGGTAAGGGGGCTAGTATCCTCTCAATTTTCTCATTTCATCACTCGCCATGGCCACCAATTTGCTCACCAATTCTCTCATACTTTGTGTTTTACTAAAAAATTGGTGGAGTATGATATTGTTGTCGATGGATTGTTGATGAATTCATGTTTAATTGATGTTGTTGTTGTTAGAGATGTTGTTGATGATTGAAACCTTGAGTAATCATAATCATAAAGATGTGGTGTGAATTTGTGTGGTTTTTGAAAGTTTTACAAAAAATGGGTCAAATGGTGAATTGTGATGGAATGATGTTTTAGTTCAAGTTTTATATGGATTTGAGTGCCTTTTTATGTCTATAAACGTTTGGACAAACATTGGGAACAAATTTGGGTATTGGGGATTTAAAATTGGGATTTTGGAGTGAAAATGGAGTTTTATCTGAGAGCTAACTGTCATAGCTCGCCATGGCGAGCAAATTGGTGGCCATGGTGAGTGATGAAATGTCCAGCTCGCCATGGCGAGTGATGAAATGTCCAGCTCGCCATGGCGAGTGATGAAATGTCCAGCTCGCCATGGCGAGTGATTTGGTGGCCATGGCGAGTTACTCAGTTCAGCAACTCATATTTTTGTCGTTTTTGGGGCCGATCCGAGTTTTCTAAAATGCTTCTTTCAACATGTTTGATCACTGTTTTTACTCTTTAACCTACTGGAACATCTTATGGACTGGGATTGACTTGATTTTGTGAATTGAACTTGACTTTGAAGAATGTCCAAGATCATTCCATCATCAACAATTCACCATTTGACCCATTTTTTGTAAAACTTTCAAAAACCACACAAATTCACACCACATCTCTATGATTATGATTACTCAAGGTTTCAATCATCAACAAAAGTATCTCATAACAACAATAACATCAATTAAACATGAATTCATCAACAACCCATCAACAATATCATACTCCACCAATTTTTGAGTAAAACACAAAGTATGCATATATATATATATATATATAATTAAGCATGTAATTTATCATCAACAACTTAATTATCATCAAATTCACATACTCAAACATTACATCAAAGCATAAGCACGAATTTCACCAATTAAATTCACAACAAAGCACTTTTCACAAATAAGCACTTTTGGGTTTTAAGTAGAAAAGTGATTATACAAAAGATTATGAGAGAATACTAGCCCCCTTACCTCTAATCTTCACAAAGCTAATCTAATGCTCCACTTTAACTCCAATCCCTTGAATCTCTACCCTCTTCTTGCTCTCCAAGTTCTTCTCTCTTCAAAACTCTTTTTCTCTTCCTCTAGCACTTTCTCTCTCTACCTCTCTCCAAAACTTTTATGAAAATGAACAAATGATTCTAAGTGACCTAATTTCCTCAAAGACTAAGGTTTAAATAGGCTCCTCACTAATGGGTTTAACCATTTATGTCGTAGTGGGCTCAAAACACTCATTAACCAATTTACAAAGTTTCTAACCTCTCACGGTAAAAAGTTATAGAATAGTTACTGGCTCTTAACTAATTACTACAACCGACTAGTAACTTGGTAAAAATATAATTCCAACTTAACACTATAAAAATAATTCTCACGGCGAAATTACTAATTTACCCTTATTCACAAAATGACCAAAATACCCTTCTAACGTCCAATTCCACTAATCCCAACCAAAATGCACACAAAGGCAATTAATCACATACAAGCATATATAAACACACATAAATAAATAATAAAATAAAACTAGCAAAAAACGGGTTGTTACATGAATCGGTCGTCATGCCCAACAACACTTTTTGGGCTTGGTGCATGAATCGGTAGGCAGCCCTTGAATTTGACAAGCTCTGATATCATAATGAAATTGGAGGCCTAAAGAGTGTTGGGCGTGACAGGGGTGTATTGGGAAAAACCCTTTAAGAAAGCCCAAAGAGTGTTGGGCGTGACAGAGGTGTATTGGGAAAAACTCATGTCCCACATCGGATAGATAAGACTCTTGGTAAGAGTTTATATAGAGGAGACAATCTTCACCTTATGAACCGGTTTTGTAAGATTGAGTTAGACCTTCAATTTTCTTAGAGTATGTTCAAAAGAGTTATAAGTAAGAATGCAGAAAATATCGAACTACATGAAAAGGTTATGCCAAATACAACCAAATAAGACATACTCAAAAATCAAATATCATTAACCTGCAAAAAAATATTATTCGACAAAACACAATAGTATACCATGAACTTCTCTTTCTAGGCTAAAAGCCTCCAACACTAACTCAACCCCGCTGCATCAACACCTAACCCTAGTCTACTCATATTTGCAACAAACACATAGCTATTTTCATATGACTCAAAAATTCTTCTAAACCTATTACACATATCATAGTTTCCCCATTGTCACTCTCACCAAATTGTCGTCAAATCGGTTACCAGTATCCATCACAACTCCTCCCTCCAACCCATAATGAACAGCTAAAACTTTAAACCACAAAACCCCTAATCCATATGTAATAGAGATAAGTTAAACTCATGCACTCTACGAACTCTCAAACCACCACTATTTTGATCAAGGCACGCCTTGTCCAACTTAACCCAATGGACTTCCAACTTCCTTACTCCCTATACATAACATTTAAATAAGAATTTAATGGAAGAAATTATACATATGGCGGCCTTGAAAAAAGACATAAAGTAATTCAATAATAAATTAATTATGTGAGTCTCACTCCCTATTTAGTAGACTATAATTTTAAAAAATAAGATACATATAAATCTTACTAAATGCGTTTTTAGTACTTTCAACAAAATTTAGTTACATGACAACGACCTCAAATTTGGAAGGAAAAGTTGTCTAACTATTGTACACATGTACTTTGCTCATTATAAATATGCATTCAAAATAAAGGTTGCTCAGTGATTGAGTTTAAGTAGTCAACTTCAATTAAAGACGAATAGCTAACAACCGAGTTTGAATCTTGTTTACTTTGCATATTTTTCCTTCAATCAGATGGTTATAACAAAAACAAAATAGTCTATCAATCAGATTTTATATGCATTTGCTTGTGGTTGTCGGATTGGGTCAGTAATGTCAACCTAATTGAAATAACTATATATCATTCTCTAGCGATTTTGAGGTGAGGGGGGTAGCTAACTCGTTTGAGCTAAGAATTAAGGAATGGAAGGTCCAGGGTTTAAGTTCTAGCATGGAGAAAAAACTAACATAATAATTAATATACTAACATTTTATTTCAAAAATAATAATAACATACTAACATTTATCATTAAAAAAAAATTCTTAACGATTTTTCTTCTTTGTCTTGAAAAATTTGTCTATTAATTAATCAGATTTTCTTAAAATAATATATTATTAATAAAGTTAAGGGCCGGCATAATGATAGATAGTATATGACTTTGTTTATTTAAGATATACTACAAGTTTCTTAACTGTTTCGTTGCTTATTTTTGTTTATTCAATGAAAGTTGCATTGCTTATTTTATTTAATGAAATACAAAAAAAAAAGGTGATATACATGGAAGCATGTGATGCTGGGAGCATGTTTGAAGGTCTTCTTCCAAATGATATAAACATTTATGTAACTACTGCTTCGAATGCATTAGAGAATAGTTTCGCATTTTACTGCCCAGACAGATATCCTCCTCCACCACCTGAGTATAATATTTGTTTGGGAGATCTCTACAGCATTTCATGGATGGAAGACAGGTGCTTTTTTATTGTTTTTTAGGGGAAACACATGTATTTTTAATTGTTAATTAGATAATATTTTATAACCACTATGCATTTTCAAATTTAAATTGAATTGTGTTACGAAGGATAAATTCTTTTTTAGCAATGACTAATCTTTCTTGGAAAATTTGCTGAACATACAAGTAGTTTTTTTTGGACAGCAACAAATAAGGTAGATAATCCTTTCGCAATGGGCTTTTTTGTTTTTCATAAACAAAGCCATGAATTGAATCTGTTGGAACAACAACCAATAACAGAAGATTAAATGAAAATGAAAGTAAAAAACAATGGACACATCGATCTTTATTAACGTAGTTTGATCAATTGTGCTTATCTTTGCGATTACATAGCAATTATAATTCTGTTTGTATTACTGTGATGAATTACGGTTTCAGTGTTACAAACAATAATAACGATTCAGTTTAGAATATTACCTCTTGTCTTCTTCAGTGTCATATATGAGTCTACATAAAGTCTTGAAAATGGCTTGATGTAATTATAATTACTTTATTGTCATATCAATAATAATTTCGTCTTTCTTTCAATTTTTCTTCATCCTCTCTTCTGGGAGATATTTCCTGATAAGTTTTTCAATAATGCAGTGAGAAAAATGACATGACAAAAGAAATTTTGAAACAACAATATGAAACTGTAAGTATCAAATAATTTTTCCTTTTCTTAATTAATACTTATTATATTTGTCAATTAAATTTTGAATTGTAATGAACAGGTTCGCCGGAGAACATTACTTAGTCAAGGAGATAGAGGTTCTCACGTGTTGCAATATGGTGATTTAAATATCAAGAATGATACTCTAGTTACATACATTGGTGCAAACCCTACTAATGTTAATGATTATAATGAATCATACCTTGGTCTATACGCTGCAAGTGTTAATGATAACTTCAATGTCACTAGTACTGCATATGTGTTTTCCTATGATGACTTCAAGTCTCCAAGTCCTAAAGGAAATGTTGGCCAAAGAGATGCTCATTTAATTTATCTTAAGACCGAGGTAATTTTTGGTTCAATATCTTGTTGTACATAAATAGGGGTCGCGATGCAGTTAAATGTTGAGGAATTTCACAGTTAAATGTTGTTGATGCAATCTCAATTGCAGTCGCGATGCAGTTTTAGCGACATTGAAAGTTGATGGTAACACACATTTAAATTATAGAAAAGTAGGAAGATTTATAAAAATATATTCTGTTTTTTTAGCTGGAAAGGGCTTCATATGGTTCAGAAGATAAGTTGAAAGCTCAAAGGGAGTTAGAAGTTGAAATTGCTCGAAGGAAACATGTAGACAACAATGTCCATCAAATAAGCAATCTTTTGTTTGGAGAAGAGAAAGGCTGCATTGTAATGGTCCATGTTCGTGCACCTGGTCAACCTCTTGTCGATGATTGGGATTGTTTAAAGACACTTGTAAGTATGGATAAATTCTTCAACATTGGCATTATATCAATTTTTCAGGCACAAAACTCTTACCAGTTTCTTGTAAATATGAACTCTCAGGCATATTTGATTTCATGTATGTTACATATTAAATAGTTATGTTTTCTTAATGTTTTATGCAGATAAAAACTTATGAGAGTCATTGTGGTACCTTATCAAGCTATGGAAGGAAATACTTGAGAGCCTTTGCTAATATGTGTAATAATGGTATTACTGAAAAGCAAATGGTTGCAGCATCATTACAAGCTTGTCAGGAGAAAAACTAAGATTTTCAAAACTCTCTTCAAGGATGTAATAATTAATATATTATTGAATTAAATTGCAGTTCGATCCTTGGTATATCATCGTTCTTTTTGTGGTTTATGACACATGGTGCTATGTAACAGACCTTAAAATTAAGTAGAATCCTTAAACTGTTTTATTGAATTGATGAAGTAAAATAAGTTTCATAGCTAATGTATAAGCTTGAATGATTAGAATAAAAAAGGAAGAATTAGAGAGAAGAGAGTTCAAATAGAAAAGAAGATTTTGACATCACAATTCCATTCCTTTTAACCCATTTGGGGTTGGGCTAGTGGTTGACTTGGGATCTTGGAGTTTGCTCCTCTCAAAGTCTCAGATTCGATTCCCACTTGTGTCAATTTCGATGGGGAAGTCCATACACAGCTTGCTCTGACTTAGAACGGGACCCCCGCAACTGAGCAATAGGATTAGTCCCTTTGGATTAGTCGGTCCTGAATCGGATACCGAGTTTTAAAAAAAAATCATGCCTTTTTTCTTGGCCTTCCCTTATTTATATGAGTTCACATGCCTATTTCCTATATTACCCCTTTCACCTCTTTGACTCATTACCAATTAGTGGTTACACATCTATTTGAATTGGAAAATGCTTGTTATAGAGAAAACAAGCTTCACAAATCCTTCAAAACTCACTAAAAAACTAACGCCTTAAATTTGCTAACTGAAGTGTATGATAAGTGGAGCCAATTTTTATTTTGTCGCCAAATTTTCCAATCGTGATGTATACGCAAGAAATTGTTTCGCGAGATATAGCATCACCCATTTGAATTATTGCAAGTAGTTAGTCATTTTAGAACTATTCACGAATTATGAATGTGAACTCAGAGTCTATACAAGAAATTGATGCAGTCCTGGAAACATATCAGATCTTGTTTGTGAGAGTAAAGAATATAGCTATAAAGCATAATGTTCCTCTCTGGAAAGAAAATTGGAAGGCTAAAGTAAATGCTTCTTAAAGAGAATCCTATATAGATGTAAACAAAAAGAGTACAATGACAGTGATGAGTTAGTATCGTTCCAGTTCTCACATGAAGAACTGGAAAGTGAGTTGGATATCAATAAATTGTTCGTAAAAAAAATCTCAGTCAAATTGAGGATATAACTAATGAAGAAATTGAAGGGGAAAAATTTATATTGTACACATTAGCAGGTTGGCATGCCATTTGGTCATTTGACTGGCCACATTAACATTCTTTACCAAGTTAACATCAATGACTAAAGTGACTAACAAAGTGACGAGTTGTGGATTTAATTGGATTTTGTGCGGATCTAGGACCAATGTAACGTCGAGTTACAATTCCACAAACAAAAATTGTGGTTTGCGCAATTTATTTACATCCTATAGTCCTTTGCTATCCTCATGTTCATTTTTAACACAATAAAAATGGCAAGTCATAAAATTGATTAAAACTAGTTCTATATACAATAACAAGAGAATAAAAGAATGTGCATTCATTTAAATTATTTTAATTACACTTTTTTCTTTCAGTGTCTAACATTGTCACACAACTCATTTCCTCCATGAGTTTCCCAATTGTGTTGAAGGTATGGCCTGAGATCTAACTACCAGACCTCTCCAACATTATAAGCTTCATTAGAAATTCTAAAATTTGATTACAAATTACACTTTCATTCCCTCTTCACAAATCGTCCCTGCAAAATGTGCCAACAAGAAGAATTTCAGTTAAAAACATATCTCTAGTAAACCAAATTCCTCAGACAGGCATGCATATGCGCATAATAATGATACGGTCTACTTTTGTTTTTTGTAGATGTTATTTAAAATTTAGACTAAACCTTCTGTTTAGTTCAGAAACTATCATTTTAGCTTCTATCAGATTCGCAACAAGATAATCTGTGGAGAAACAAGATAATTTCACTTTTTACAACCAGATTTTTTTCCATATATATCAGTAAGAATCAAAGGATTATAAAAAAAAACAGCATGAATCAAAGGGGTGACCACTTTATATAGGCGGTTCAGATTTTACTTCTCAGATCAACCATATGTTACATATGCCACACTTCTTTATGAAACATCAAATTCTGTCAAATATTTAATTTTTACTACAGTTCAACATTGGACCTAGAAACCAACAGGTCCACAACAGATAGGTAGGCCACCATAGCCCCAAATACAAGAGTGCCCTTTTTATGTAATCAATGGGTTAAAAGGCATATTCAACACAGATCCTCTCTACTAGCTTCAGCATTTAGAGCTCTCATCATGTAACCCTCACCAGCCTTATGACGGATTCAACATATGTTTTAGTCCTACGGTTGTGATGTAAGATTAATAATGTTTTCTTTCTTAGGCAAATGTTAGTTGTTTGTATAAGTTAGTAAACTCTAGAACTTCTTCTCAAGCCCCCACTTGAGCTATGTTTGAGAACAAAAAAAATTTGTAATGTTACATGTAAAGAAAGAACTTCAACTTGCCTCTAGATCCACTTCCTCCTATATTCCATCACCATCATCCCATCACTAGTCACTGACTAGTAGTCACACCCCTTACTATTAACCCCACAGGCCATGTTATGGTGTGTAGTAAAAGATGGCCAAGTAGGGAATATCCAACATTGATATAATTAAATGTATTAGATTTAACCCAGATTAGTCGGTCCTAGTCTGTATACCGAGTTTCCAAACAAAATTGTACTTGACATAACCTCTAAAATTCCAAAGGTGGATATACCACCACACACAGACACACACTCAAATATGATTCCTTCCTTGGTAAGAACCCTGGTTATGCCTGTATCTACTATGAGTGGGAAGTGGCTCCGGTCTTGTGTTGGAGCAGATAGCGTAGCTTGGGGCATTGTGGTGTTCTTGGTGTTTACTTGAAAAGTAAGGAGTGAGTATGTGTATTTGTTTATTTTGTATGTTGGTGATGAGTACATCTAGTGCTCTAGTTGTTTATGTTATGTTGACTATTGCGTTTTCGCACCTCTTTATATATACATATATCTTTGCCATTAAAAAAAACACATACTCAAACAGAAATTTCCTTTCTTTTCAAGTAATTTTTTCTATGTTTTGTTCTTTTGTCTATAAGAAAACTTTTTCAATTCAGATCACAACCACATCTGTCTAATTTTGTGCACTAGTAAATGTTTGTGTTGTTAAAGAATTGAATAGAAAATCTGATAAAGTTGCAACTTGCAATCGAAGTTTCGGAATAGTACCTTCATCCTAGGCCGTTTTTCGGCATTCAACTTGCGAACTTCATAACGGATTCTCTTAGCAAAGAGTCTGCTTTGCCTCTTCTCTTTGTATCTCAACAAACTTGCCTCTCTCTGCCCAAGCTTCCAACCCATTTCTTCCTTCACCTTCACAATGTTATTGTTAGCTCCAACACCTTCAGGAACTTTCCATGTGTTCCCATTAACATCACACCCATAACCATCCCATAATACCTGTACAAATTCCAAATAGCTTCATCAAACACTTCATTTGATAGTAACAAGTGGGTCCATAATATATTTCTAAATTGATGCATAACCACCTAGAAGATTTTCTCTTGAATCTAACAATTCAATTTATTGCATCAACTTGGATAAACCTCGTCAAAATGATTAAGATATTCAAATATCTATAATCTTTGTCACACCATATCAATTTTAGATATTTTTTTTACTCAAGGAAATTAATTTAAATCCTATAAAATCAACTTAAACCATGATAGATGTCACACATAACATATTTTGAGACTATATCTCATCATTCAAAACATTAATTATTTATTATTTAATTAGTAAACTAATAACAAAAAACAGAAAAATGCTCACTCCCTCCAACAAGGGTCACAATTATTATATATCACAACCAAACAGGGCCATTGAAATAAGGGGAAAAAATAAACAAAAGGCCCCTTACCAAAAACCATGAATAATAATTGTGACCCTTTTAAATGTAGATCCTAATCAAGCAGGCCCCTTACCAAAAAGTAACCAATAATAAAAAGTTGTCGGTGCCAAAATGAAATCACACTATTCTCCATCCAAAAACATGCGCAAAAGAAACTAATAATAAATACCATAAATCAGTCACATGCACAATCACAATAAAATAAATATCTGACTATTATAGTATTTTCATAATCAATGATTTGTTAAACTGGTTGATTCACTTTTTCAAAAGATAATAAAAAAATTAAAGTCAATAATTATAAAAAAAAAATGTTGAAATTTCATAGATATTAAATCATAAACTTGGTGCGGGTTAGAAGTTGGCTTAAATCATGAACTAGGGGCCTGTTTGAATTGAACTTATTTTGATCTTATGAAAAAGAGCTTATGCAAATAAATAAACTTTTAAGTTGATTTAAAAGATTTTACTAACGAAAATTGTATATTCATAAGTTATTTTTAAATAAACTACCTTAACAAATTTATAAATAATACATTAATGCTTCTTTATTTGCATAAGCTCTAAAATAAGCCAATTCAAACGGCCCTTAAATGGTGGCTACATGGATAGTAATATCCGGAGACCGAAATTCGAGCTTTGGATTTCCCACTTCTTCACAATTAAGGTGTGTGAGCCACTAAATTAGTTAAAAAATGAAATCCATCGGCTTGAAGTATGGTAAATTAAGATAATTTTGCCAACTTCAAAGCCGATCGAATCATAATGACACTGTGATTCTGTCAAACTCATTGTGAATCAAATATGAAACAAATCTAAAAATTGAAATAAAAATTAGTAAAATTACATTGGGAAGGATGGAACCACCGAACAAATCAGGAACAGTCTGAGGAGCTTCATCAAACCCATCAACATAAAGCGAACCTTTATCAGACCAAGCATTCAATATCCCATCATGATCAAGCTTCAAACTCAAAGACCCAAAAAACGACGTCGTTTCAAATCCAACACAAGTACTATTAACTTCCTCCATCATTTCTTTCTTCGTCTCTTCAACAACTTCTGAATAACTCACCCATCTCTCTTCACTCTCTTCATCATTTCTCTTCCTTCTCATTGCTTTCCTCACCAACCCTTGATCCATCACCGGACACCTCATCACTGACAATGACTCCTCCTCTTCCTCCGTCGTCGTCGCCGCTGTTAACGTAGTCGATTCATCTTCTAGAAGACCGTTTAGCGTTGCTCCACCGTCTGATGTGAAGAGTAACGCTACATTGTTTTCTTCGTGCATGTCGTGTTCTATTTCACGATGATGAGCA
>Ga0315915_1005426_pt1 | contig 15904 bp, 20 predicted proteins | sample MpolbnodulesMG_FD_207738 | JGI IMG/M metagenome (GOLD analysis project Ga0315915, IMG submission 207738) | Medicago polymorpha root nodule microbial communities from Los Angeles, California, United States - branched nodules | ecosystem: Host-associated > Plants > Roots > Nodule | place: USA... | reverse complement strand
ATGTGACTTATGTATGTATCACATTTTTTTTTATCGGATTTGGCTTCTTTGTGCTTTCTTATGTGTATCTCTAAGTAATGGGATTGTTTAGACTTTAAAGGGTGATTGTTGCTTTGTCTGTAAAGATCAAGAGCACATTAGCCAAGCTTGTAGATGTATTTGGATTTTGGAGTAGTTTATTTGTGTGATTAAGAGTTAAAACAATTACTTATATTTTTGTAAAGGATTCAAACAACTACTGTGGTTGAAAAGCTGTTTTTGCTAACTAAATATAGTAAAATTAAGCTTAAGTAAACGTGTACTGTCTTAAAATTTAATGTCAAGTATAGAAAAGCTCCCTGTTACTTAATTTGAAGTTGAAATATTCTTCTTATAAGCAATTGCTACTTCAATTATTAGTTCCAATACAACTAAATCAAATCTGATGAGTGTAATTGATATTTTAAATTCCATGGAAAAGCACTTTCCATAAATTTGTGATGGTATTGTTTAAGTTTAATTCTTGTCTTTTTTTATTAATTCTTTATCTTTTTTTATTCAGTGGTTTGGTGCAGAGGACGAGGTGGCAAGATTATACGAATAGGAAAAAACGAACGACGACATGAGGTGGTTCGTGATCAACCAGTCATACATCAAGCGGAGGAGCAGCTCATAAATCAAGAGGTAGAGCAGCATGGACTTGTGGCAGTAGAGCATCATATGGATCAAGATGGGGAGCAACCTGCACAGAGGTATATGGGTGGACCTTATGACTTGTTTGTTCTCACGCGGTATGAGGTCCATGTTGCCCGTAGGCTGTGGTATGGTCAGGTAAGTAATTAACACACTCTTTGCTTATATTGTATAATGTATTTGTTCCCTTCTAGCCACACTTTGTAATTCGAAGGGGTGTTTTTATTCTATTAGTCATACAATAAGGTTTGATTAGTTTCAATTGTTTTACTCATACATTTTTTTATTTATTTTTACGTAATAATATTTTATCATCTTTCATTAGCTCGATTTTATTAAATTATACAATAATGGTTCATTTTAAATTTACGTAGGCTGGGATGCTTGAATGTGGTGCTAGGGCGTACATGATGTTGCTAGTTGGGTGTACTATATTTGCAGACAAGAGTTTTAGTCTTGTAGATGCAAAATATTTGCCGCTATTTAAGAATTTGTCAAATTGCGGTAGATTTTGCTGGGGTGCAACTGCTTTGGTAACATTATACAAGTACCTAGGAGATGGATCTATATTTACCACCAAACAGGTTGGAGGATATGCTACACTTCTTCAGGTATTTTTTTAATAATGTTAAAGACGAAATATTAATTATTATAGTAATTTATTATTGTTTCAATTTATAATTTCTAATTTTTTTATCTATTATGTAACAGTGTTGGATTCATGAATATTTTCCGACTCTTGGAAATTGAGAAGAGAATCGAATTTCTTGTGATGAACCTGGAGGAGGTTACCCTCGAGCTATGCGATGGAAATACAAGCAGGGGACTCTAAAGGTCGATCAAATACGGAGATTATTAGATGATCTAACACCTACAGATGTCATAAGGCGTCCATTTCAGAGTCACTCTCGGGTAGTCCCATTTGACAAGATATGTCTTTGTAGTGGTTGTCTCCGCTGGTATGACACTGTAGTTCCTTACTTGCCTGAGAGGTGTATCCGACAATTTGGATACATACAGGATATACCGCTACCACCTCCAGATCGCCATGCCTTTAATGTAGGTGCTGAGTGGATTGATTACCATTCCAGCGTGCATCGGGTCATTGGAGGAGCATCTCTTGTGACATATCCATATGAATTCACAAATACATACATGGAGTGGTACTACAGGGTAGCACATCCTCGTTTGATACGACTTAATGAGGACCCGCTTAGACCAGTCCCTGTTCCAACATATGGAGTCCCTGATGATGCAGGACCTTTTGACCCGAGGATGTCTTTGATTGCTTCTAAGCTACAAGATTACTTGGATGTTGTCGGGGCCACAAAAGAGGAATCCCAATTTGAGAATTTGTATGAAGCATTAGACCTGACTCGTGGTGGACCTTTACCTTAGCTATCTTAGTTTATTTATCATATATTGAATTATCGACTTCTACTTTATGTTAAATTTGGTATTATCAAATTTTGCTTTATGATATACATTGTACTATCGACTTCTGGTTTATTTTAAACGTTGTATTATCGAATTTTGGTTTATGATTATACGTTGTACTGTTGACTTTGCAATATTGGGATATAATATATAGTGCTTGATGATACTTTCTGCTGTTTTATGTGGCTTTGACATAAGTTAATTGAACTGCATCAGAAGGAAGTAACAACGAAAATAAATTTTGAGGAACTGTACCTCAATCCCTAGTTTTGTAACAATGCAATACAGGAGCAGAGTCAAGGGTGATGATTACAGAATAATCTTGTACACGCTCGTTGTTAACAAAATTAGCTGATTCAAAAAAAAAGTATTTATATATGCAGGGACCTATACATTAAACATATGCATGGAACCTGTGCTCGTGTCTTTATTGTTGTTCAAAGCCTATCATAAAGCATAGCACCAATGGAAAAGTTGAGATAGTAATATTTGAATCCCAAGAATAATGCTAAACTTGTGGCAAATGCCAAAACAGTACGATGGTTTTTATCTATGGGGAAACTGTGAATCAACTAGAGTATCACAAACACAAGTTTGTTTATTTATTCTATTAAATTAAAAAAATAGAAACACAGTTTCAAATCATAAAACAAGATTCAAACTTCAATTACGCCAGTGATGCGTGGAACTACCGGTGCAAGACATTGCCACTGTTGCAAACGTCCATCAAATGCTACCATCCAAGATGTTGCTTCTGGTAAACAAAATTTCTTCCAATCCAATGTAACTTCGGGCATTGGAAACCCTTGCTTCATCTTTACCTAGGAAAAAAGTTAAATTATTAGTTTAAACAAAAGTAACTATTATTTCAAATTGAAATAACTAGTATTCGTATTTACCTGAACCCAGTGATCCTTGAGAAAACCAATGCAAAAAAATCTAACAGCAGAGAAATGTGAAGTCCTCATAGGAAAGAATATCTTGCTGGGACGCCCTAATGTTACTAGAATAACATTATACCGATTTGCTATCACGTAACCCATATGCGGTATTGTCAGCCATCTCTCTCTAGGCTGAAAGCCCAATCCTGATATCTTCAACGAATCTCTCACTTGTTGCAAACAGTTTCCAATAATGTTCAAGAACCTTACTTTTCAATGCTCGTTTTCCAATAATGTCAAGTGACCGAAACCGTTTCCATATTTCCTCAATTGCATCAGTCATGTCTAACTCAGATCCAGTATCTGTGTCTTCCTCTTGTTGACTTTCCATGCTTAATTTCTTCCACTGAATATGAATTGAATCTAATGGTATAGGTATACCACTAATTTTATATCTTCCTAACTCATAAGCACAAGGCAATCCATATGTTGTTTTGAGTCTGCAACCACATGTCGATTCGTCGATTTCCGTATATCTAACTCTTTCAAACTCAACAACAATGCGTGTCAAAGCAGCTCTAGAAACAAATCCACGCAATTTTTCATAAAATGGACTTGTGTGTGCGTGTTCAACTTCATAAAAACTTTTCTGAAATGAAGCTATGATTTCTTGAATTTCCTTTTGCATATCCTTTGAAATATATTTCTTGCATTTTGCTCTAACATTTTTGTCTATGTGAAACTGGCAAAGCAAATTAACACTATTTGGAAATACAATTTCAATGGCGTTCATCAAAGCAAGATCCCTATCAGTCAAAATTACTTGGGGAAATAAGCCTTCCTTAATAAACATACCTTTCAGCTTCTCTAATACCCAACAAAAGTTTTCTTTCCGCTCAGATTCCATATAAGCAAATGCAACCGCAAATGTGCACTTTGTAGATGTCATACCTACAATTTTGAGCAACGACAATCTATATTTATTAGTTTTGTATGTGCTATCCATAATCAACACAATTGGAAACAAGTTCAACAACTTGACTGAATCTGGATGCGCCCACATTATATCTCTCATTACTTCTGAGTTATCTATTCTTCTACTCCAACTGACATAATTTTCACCATCTATCAACGTTAGCAACTGTTGTATATCTGTTTTATTACCTCTCACCTTTTTTTTCTAGCGTACTTTTCTTCTTATATATTTGTGTGATTCGAGTGACATTCTCTGGGTCTCTCTCTTGCAATGATAGAAGTATGTGTCTAGGTGGAATATAGCGTTTTGCCAAATCTTCAACATGTTTATGTTCATCTGCATTTAGACGTCCCACAAATGCATGACCTTTCAGTCTATCAGGTAACTCGTGGCTGTGAAATCCACATTTTACCTCAACTTTCCACTTGTGGCTGTGAATGGACAACCACATTTTTTCGTAGCACTTTGTGTTGAACTTTCAGCTCGCTTGTACCTTCCACCCTTGTCCATGTGGGGGTGAACTCATCCTGAATTAGGAGATGTTGAAAATGAGGGTGAAAAATTTATGTGTAAAAGATTATATAGTAAAAGGGGTAAAATTGGATGTCTTTAAAAATAGTTGGGGTGAAGGTATAAGTGTAGGGGTGTGGGGGTGAAAAATTTATGTGTAAAAGATTATATAGTAAAAGGGGTAAAATTAGAATTTTTAAAAATAGTTGGGGTGAAGGTATAAGTGTAGGGGTGTGGGGTATAACATCCTATCTTTGAATGAATAAAAGTTGGTCTAAATTGTTCTTAAAAAAGAAAAAGTTGGTCTAAATTGATTAGTTTTTTAAATATAATATTTTAAATAAAATTATAAAATAGTTTTAAGTGAAAGGTAAAAATAGAATGAAAAAAGGCGGTCTAAATTGATGCTTTTTTTTTAATGAAAGTCTAAAAATTTGTAACCTAGGGTTTTATTCATCGCATCGTTTTCAAACTTAGGTTTTAGGGTTTTAGCTTTCACAAAAATCAAAATCCAAGTCATCATGTCGTCATCAACTAGGAAGATCACTCTCAAGAGTTCCGACGGTGAGACCTTTGAGGTCGAAGAGGCTGTTGCATTGAAATCGCAGACGATCAAGCACATGATCGAGGACGATTGTGCCAAAACCGAAATCCCTCTTCCAAACGTAACTAGCAAGATCTTGGCAATGATTATTGAGTATTGTAAGAAGCATGTTGAGGCTACGACGAGTTCCGAAGGAAAACCCTCCGAGGATGATGTTAAGGCTTGGGACGCTGAGTTCGTCAAGGTTAAACTGAATACACGCTTCGAACTCATCTTGGCTGCAAACTACTTGGATATCAAGAGCCTACTGGAACTTACATGTCAGGATGTAGCAGAAACTATCAAGGATAAGAAGGTGGAGGAGATTCGTGAGATTTTCAATATTGAGAATGACTACAGTCCGGAGGAAGAGGCAGAAGTTCGTAAGGAATTCAGTTGGGCTTTTGAATGATTATTTGCCATTATATTTTAACATTTTACAATCTCAGTCAAGGATTTGTCATGTGGATTTATGTTATGTTTCGTTTTATTTATCAAAGTATGATCGACATTTCTGCTTTTCTTTATATTTGGAAGGTTTCTGGTGGAATGATTCTTGTGTCATCATGATATTGTTATAATTTTCTTTGTTATAATTTGATCTTTTGAAGCATATATATGCTTGATGTGTTTTGTTACAATATATTCTTATTGGTCGAATTTTAATTTTTTTTCATTATTGTTCCAAATTATTCTTATAAAATTGACATTGTACTGAAAATGGAAATTTGTTATTTCTTGAATAGTTATGTCCCATATGTGTTGTGAAATTGTGAATTTGTGATATCTACACAAGCTTTTGGCAGCCTGATATTAAGAGTTTGAACTATTTTAACAGCTTTTGGTCAAGAACGTCTTGTTGAGTTATGAACCATTTTATCATGTCGAAAGCATGAGTATGAATATTGTTGGTAAAACTATGATAGATGAGTTGCTGTAGTTGATTCTTCATTATCCTATTGTGTAAGTCTTTTAGGCACCTGAGTTAGTTATATTTTCGATCCTTGATAACCCCGGTTGCGTATAAATAAGAAGTTGAAGATAGTTAAAGTATACTCATACATACTCATAATTGATATATGGAGCATTGCGGTTGCATGTTTTGCAGGATTGCTCAAGTGGCTACAGAGTGCTCCAATTTGTTCAATTTCAGAAGCTAATAACATGTCCTTCTTGTTTTAAATTGATAAAGGCTATATACACTTATCTATGTAGGGATCCAGATAAATTATTGCTGGCCGGTTAGTGTATATTTTAAGTTTCTTATCGTGGATAGAAACGATTGGCATTAATAGAGACTGTTCATAATTTATGTTGTTTTGCAATAATAGTTTTTTTCTGTTGTTTGTAAATAAGAGAATATGCAACCAACAACAAATTGTTATTGAGAACCTGTGTTCGATTCCTGGGTGGAATTTTATTTGCCAGGTTTTACCTATCTCCCGGACGAACCCCAGCATATCACTGTGGCAACCCCAATCAATAAGAGACCTGTTTCTATAGAAAGGCATATGTTGAGAGATGTCTGTCTCTTTAATGATTACTCTTAAGCATGTGATTATCAATTTGAAACATGGCTTCTGAATGATATCAGTATACCTCATTCATATAATGTGATTAAGGGAACATGGATTTGATGAAGCATTGTCAAGTTATTAGCATCCCTTACTTCAATTGATAATTTTGTGCTCTTTATATTGATTTTGTGGGAAAATCTATGTATCCTGTTATAACTGTTACCTCTGTTGCTGTCAAGAAAAAAATTATTACCTTTGTTAAATCTATAATTAGGGGTCTTAGTCTCATTACAAATAGTAGAAATAATATTAATAAATTTATGAAATTTTAGAAAATATGTTTTTATAAGTTTTATTTATTTAACGAATTTCAACGTAATATGAAAGGTGAAGTCTAAATCTATTGTAGAAATAGTTGGAGTTGGTTATGTGAATATGTGTGTTAATGTCGCATGCAAACAATTAACCATATATCTAAAACAAATGGGGGAAAAGGGATCATGAAGTAAATGTAAATACTGCTTCATTTGTGAAACATGAAAGAAGGCCGAGGGTGTGGTCAGCGATTTTGGGGTGGCTTAGATTAACTTCATTACTCCCCAAAGCTTATTCAAGCACTTTGAATGTTGGAGCGGGGAGACCCGTAACAAGAAACTCTGTAAAGGTTTTTGGTTAGTACGGCACACCGCTATTCGGGTGATTTGGAAATCTAGAAATGATTGAATTTTTTATGATTGCATGAAGGAGTTGGATGACATGGTCGAGGAAATCAAAGTGCTGTCCTGGCAATGGAGTTTACACAGGTTGAAGACCCCTCCATGCTTGCTCTATGAATAGTTTTGGAATCCAAGGGACTGTCTTTTAAGATAGGGTGGCTTTGTGTCTTTTCCGCCTTAGTTTTTAGGGTAAATGATGCTTGTAAATTTTGCTACTTATTGCATCTGAAACTAAGATTATGCTAATGATAGAAAGTTTAACCTATGCTTCCTTGTATTTAAACCTATGTTTTGTTGTCCTTAATTACCATCTGAAACTATTATGCTATCACACTAGATAGAATTAAAACATACATTTCATTTTTTTGACAACTGCTCTTCTTAATAAAGCCTCTCAAACCTAGAAATTTTCAAACATCTTTAAGTTGAAATGTTGTCAATGTTTTTACAAGAGCTTGTGCCTTTCATCCATTAAATATATCCTTAGGTTATTTAACATAAGGCTAAAAGGAATATCATGCATTACCATTCACAACTTTATAGAACATTTTCAGTTACTTTTTTCGTTTTCAATTGTGCTGCCATTCTGTTCCTCGTGCTTGTGAAATCGATCCTGATACTGCACATGCTATCGATGTACCATCATCGTCCCTTGTAAAATGGCTGCAAAGCCTTAAACAGAACAGTAGTACTCTTTTCACAGATCAATGTAACCACTCTGACGATTAATTTTTGCTCTCGATGTCCTTCATCATTGTATGGTATTGTGTTTGTAATAACCAAGTTCGTTCACACTTTAATTTTTGTCTAAATTGTAATCTATGTTTCTTCTCACTAGTTTATGAACGGAAGAAGTCCTTTTACAAGGAAGAAGACATTGTTATTCCAGTAAATATTGCCTTTAACTTAGTCCATAATGGGTGGCTAACAACTTTGTTTTACTCACGTAACTCAGCTATTGTTTTTATATATATAAGACAAAGCATACTTGCTACAGAGATATGTGAAACCGTACATAGCATACACACATATACTCTCTCACTTCATATTTCTTTATACACATAATTATTTTCTCTCATCCAAAATATTGAGTTTCTGGTTGCATCTCCTGTTATTTTTGAGATAAATTTGAGCTGTTATGTCACCTCCGATTATGATTCATAACGGGGAAGAACTGTTGTATACTGGGAGGATATACGCTTATAAGGCGGATAAAATCCTCAACGACAGTGGCTATGTCACGCCTCAGGTTAGATAACAGTTTACTATTTTGCAGGTTATTGCCATTCATGGTTTCGTGTTTGTTTGCTCTTCATTACCAGCCTCAAATCACCGCAATTTTAAAGATAGATAAGTCTAATGATCTCTCTTTTGCTTATTGATTTTAATGCTTATATGTTTATGCTGATTATTATTTTGAGATAATTCACATGTCAATGAATATACAACATATGTGATCAGCTGGAGAAGCTCAACCCTTTATAACTCTTTTACCATTATACATGGATGTCAAATTGGCTTTCGTGATTTGATATCTTAATTATTGTAACAAAGGAAAAGCAAATGTAATTGTTACTTAGTATTGGGTCTCAGAAGCGTATTTAGTTTTTTTCTTGTTTAAAATATCTTCATTTCTAGTTTGAAAATAAATTTCAGTCAAACGAAAGGATCAAAATTGCACAATAGTAATTAATATTTAGAAGATCCAATTTGATACCATGTGAACTGCATTTTATTTGGATTGATAGAATGAGGTGGAATAAAGTGGTGTGGAGTGAAGTTTTCCATTGTTTAAATAAAAGAAAAATTGAAACGGAGTGGGGTTTGTGGCCCTTGGATGATGGTTGAGATTGCATGGTATTGTGAAAGAAGAAATTTCCCACTAAATCGACAGATTCTTAGTGGCCAGACAACTTGGCTTGGTACAAACTCGTCCTAGCTCACTTTACAAATCCATAGAAGAATTAAAGAAACCAAAGAGTGAAAACATATGGCGATATCTCCTTCGAAAAGCTGATGAACACATTCCAACTCTTAAGCCGTCCCCCTTTGAACTTTCATATGCATGCACTAAAACCTTTTTTAGATGGTGGCGAGGGTATTATGTCGAGCAGTGTAAAGAAGTAAATCCAGACATTTTGCTTCCTGAACTGATCTCAACTTTTCATCATGTGCAGAAAAAATTGAAGAAACCAAAAGGTATGCATATTCGAGAAATCCAAGTTTTTCAAAAGTACTTCAAAACTGTATATGATCCTCTGCATCTTAGTCGGACTGTTTATAATGCTGCTAAAACTTTAAAACTTAAACTTTTAGACAAAATTCCAACATCGAAATTTCCCCCTTTTGTTACCGACAAGTATCTTTTTGCTTTGTAATTAAAATCCGATTTCCACCATTTCCATTTAGTGAACTGGCACTAGCATTTAGACCACCTTATCCAAAATGGTTTGTGGGTGGTTCTTGGATGGTAATAAAACAAAATCTTATCACTAAGGAAACAAAGAAAATTACTTCGACTAAGCATGACATATACACATTTAGAGGTCAATTACATTTAGGCTTACATTAGGTTCGAATCACATCTCCTATAGGAATAGGTAAGATCTTTCATAAACTCTTTAGGATAAAAGTTATTACTTTTATTTAAAGCAAGACTCACCTGTTTATTTGTATGCTTCCAGCTTTACCTTTAGGATCAAGACAGAAAGCTGACATAGGAGTAGAGGGAACGTCGAAGTCGAAGACAAGTACTTCTTCAAAGAAAGGAAAAACATCTAAGCCAGAGACAAAAGTGGCAATTGAATCATTTTGATCCCATTTATATCTTTTCTTTCGACATTAAATGATTATTAACCAAATGGTTTCCGAACAGGATCGGAAAAGAAAAGGGAGCTATGTTTCTGAACCTTCTTCAAAGAAGACAAAGAAAAATGAAGAAGATGTAAGCTTCCCATATCCTTATATACACTGGCTTTTGTTTTTTAGAATTTACTAACACCAATTTTTTGATTTTATAGTCCAATGCCTCACTAAAAACTGCCAAGGTTGTTGAAAAAGCAGAAGTTTCTGAGATTTGACCTGGGAAAGAAAGAAAAAGAAAACACGCTCAAGAAAAATCCAGGGACACTGGCGAGCAGAATTCCGTCGAAAATTCTCAAGGAAACCCAGATGATGGTAAAAGCACAACTGAAGAAAGGACACCTTGTTATTATTTTAACAACCTTCTTTACTAAATTCGACCATTTCTTGCCAATCTAGAGTATTGAGGTTAGAAATGCTAAAACGGGCAAACAAACGACAATGTAGTGGTCGAATCTAGTCCCCCGAAAAATGACAAAGAATTAGAACAAACACTTCCTGATCATTCTCATGATTCAAATGCCAAGAATGTAGAAGATGATCAACCTTAAACTGATGAAAAAGACCAAAGAGGCCCATCTCCAATCGAAAGTGGGGAAGGTAAAGCAACTCACTGCTCAAGTTCTGATGGTGATGAAGATCAAACTAACACTGATGGGGATGGTTATAAAAACAACGACGAAGATTCTGAAGATGAATCTCCAAAAACCAACTCTCTCACTAAGATAACTCAGTCCACCAGTGCAATAATAAGTCAAGAGGAAATCGAAGCGCTCAGAGAACGTGATCCATTCGAAGCCTTTGACCTTATGTTGAGTGGTAATATCTTCCCTTCAAAAATCGACCCAGAACCTTCTACTGTTTCTGCTAGTGATCTTTCAAAAAGCTCTAAAGGTCAATTACTCGAAGAACTTCGCACCAAGATTCTTGAAGTCGATTTGTTCTAAGAAATAGAGCAAGATCATAACATTATCCCTGAGATAAAGAACTTGCTTCACAGGCTAACTAAATCATCTCTTGGTCCAAAGTTCATTGGATTTTCTGTCGAACTGGAGCACCTCATAGATCAAATAGCCATTGATTTTCATCAGAAAAAGTATGATCAAGTTAAACTTGTAGATCAAATCAAACGTCGAGATGGGATTATGGCTGAAGTCAAGAAGTCCAGGCAAAAGATATACAATTTCAAGCATGAAGTTTCAAACGTCAAGAAGAAAATGGAGGAGTATGACCTTGCCATTTCCAAACATGAGGAGGCGATTCGAGAGTTGTAGTCGGAAAAAGAGTCGCTCTTGGAGAAAGATGACAAACTTAAGAAGGAAGTTAATCTCACTATCAAGAAGATCGAAGAGTCAAATTGGCAAGATGTTGAAGTAGCAAAATTGGCTGAAGAAGGAAAACTTCTTGACACTAAGCTGACTCATTCGAATAAGAGTCTTGACAAGCTCAGGACTGAATTTAAGATATAGTAATATCTGTAACTTGTAATGTTTCTAAATTATGTCCTTTTGATTATAACATTTCGAATCTTTAACAGTTTTTTGGTCCGTTTTATGACATTATCATTTTGAACTTCATTGAATATTACTGGGTAATTTCAATATTTTAAATTACGTTTCAGTATCAAGTCGAAATAATAGAAACTGAAAAGTTTCTTTCCAATTGAAATGCTAGAAACTAAAAATTTTCTTTCCAATAAATAAATATCAGAAATTGAATTAATAATTTCTAATAATTAAACTTTCCAACTTCTCACTTCCTCGAGAAACTGACCCTTTTAAATGCGGAAACGTGGCCTTCGTCAATAGGAAAAAACAGAAGAGTTAATCATCATTACTCTAACTTTTTCCTTACTCTATAAAAACCATCTTTTCTTCCATTTCTCAACAACTTCTCTTTTTCTTAACTTTTCTCAGAGAAAACCTTTTTTCTTTTTCATTTCTCTCAACCATGGAGCGATTAAATGAAGATGAAATCATCCTCATTGCTCAAAAGTTTGCTGCACATGGAACTCGGTCCCTTTTGAGCTTTATGCAAACTTCCAAATATCACGAAAAAGTTGCTAAAATGGATGTTGTTATTAGGGCTTTGCGTCCAGATTGTCTGAGATTATGTAATGATCCTTCTTTAACCCTCTCAAAAACAAGCTTTCATTAATAAGGTGGTCAACAGCGGTCATGCAGTGTACTGCGTGATAAGGGGAGTTCATTTGATGCTTCAAAGTGATCCCAATATCCCAAAGAAGGCTTCTACTGCTAGGGTCGAAGCTGCAAACTACTTTTTACTCATGTTGGATGTTTCGGCCAAAGAAGGTTTTTGCCTGGAAAAAGCACTATGTACCTTTACCGGTTATTTTAGGGGTCGAAAGATTCAAAGCCTTCGATTGGCACTGATTGGATGGAACACTCCTTACTTCTTTTGCTCAACATGGTGGAACAGGGCGATGCCTAATGGCCCGGTTTACAGAACCCTCTGTACATTGAAAGCAACTCTCAAAGGAGATGGGAGATTACCTAGTTTCCACTGGCCTCCCCTGGTGATGATAATAAGTATTCTCAGACGGAGATTTGTCTCCTTTGTCACTTTGACATGTAACTTGAAGGGCTCAGGAGGATGTTTAGCTTCGCCAAGAATGCTTTGGCTTTTTAAGTTTATTTTGGGCTACTAAGCCATTTTTGTAATACTTGTCGAAATGTTTGCAATGGTTCTTGCAACTATCCATATTATTCGACAATTGTATTTTGCCCATTAGTTGGCTTTAATTAATTAATGCCATATCTTTATATTTTTGAACTAATCTTGCGTTTGTTTGCCTGTGATTTTGACAAACGGGGGCTAGTTCTGATTATTACAAGCGATATCGAGCTAGAAATCTCAAGACTGTTGTGCAAAGGTTTTTATCGGAAAAGAGTTTGAAAAAAGGCCACGAAATGCACTCACGTTGCTTAGAGAGCAGGACGGGTTTGATATAAAAAAGGAACTATCTCTCGACAGGTTTGAGAATGCAACTAAAAGCTTAAAATAAAGCAAGATAAAAGTAAGTTTACGCACGTAAACTCAAGGAAAAGGTAAAATGCAATGCGTTAAAATAAAAGGGGCGGTCTACGAATCAGTTTACATACATTCTGTATAACTCGTTTCCCTAGACGCCGGTAGTTTGAGTGTTGTAGAATTCTGTATATGATTTGTGACCCACTTTCGGGCTTGGAAACTACTATTTATACTAAAAAAAACTAGATGGCGAACCACTAACTCCATGATCCCCACTTCTTCCATCTTTGACAACCACTTGTCCCACGTTTTCCACTAAAAGGAAACCGCTTCCTTGCTTGAAATCATGCTTCCCACCCTTTTGCTTGACTTCGACGCGAAACAAACTTTTCAGCCTTGCTTTGTCGAGATCCTGGTTATGCACCTTAGGCTTCAAGCTTCATCGAGATCCTTCAATTAACATAAGGAAGCTTCGTCGATTCCTGCAAAATTAAAGGTCAAACAAATGTCGACCATATTAAATGAGCTTGTGAAATTCATGAGCTAACAGCGTTATTTTAACTTCTTGCAATAATGGTCTATACTTTTTAAAATATTTCCCTTTTATGCTCATGATTCGATTATCAGCAACTAATTCCTTGACTTCATAAGCATTGTTACAAAACACTATTAATATTTTCCATGGTCCTTCCCAACTACGCGACCATTTGCCTAAGGCTTTTATTTTCTTACCCATGGGTAAGATAACTTTCCAAACCAAATCTCTCATAGCAAATGTTTTCGACTTAACTTTCTTGTTATAGGATTTGGCTAATGCTTTTAACCTTTCTTCGTCTAAATCGACAAATTCATCCAAAATCATATTCCAATAATGATCAGTAGGAATTTCGAATTGCCTTTGGAATCTGGTTGATTGAAGACAGATTTCTGCAGGTACCGCATCATCATGTCCAAACGTAAGTCTAAAAGGAGTAGTATTGGTCGATTCTCTAGGAGAATTTCGAGAAGCCCATAACGCTTGATCAAGAATTTTGTGCCAATTTCTTGGTTTCAGTTTCATTGCGACAGTTAAGCAAAATCTCTTCTGGAGTCTTTTTGAATAGTTCATTTCCAACAATTACATAGCTTAAAGCTCTATACTTGGTTTTTCGACTAGTAGTCCCTGTAGGAGTCTGCAAGTATTCAACAATTGGTTTTCGCCAATCATTATCTGATAGATTATCAATGGCAAAAATTTCAGCATAACTTTCACCTTCCTCAAATTTGTTCGACTCTTTTGCCCCCCAAGTTTTGCCGTTGACAATTCATCTAGGGAAATGTCTGTCGAAACAAGTTTCTCTTTTATTTCAATAAGTTCTTCGAATTTTACCTTAGAAACTCGATAACTTGAAGCAATCTGCGCTAGGTCGTTCGCTTCCTGGTTCTCGACCCTAGGTACATGTTGTATATTTGCATAGTCAAAATGTTTTAGTAACGCATTAGCAGTGACAAAGTAAAGAATCAAATTTTCTTTAACACATTTGTATTCCTTTGTTAATTATTTCACCACTAATTCAGAATCACCCTTTATTTCGACATGTTTCGCCCCCAATTCGAGAAAAATCTCAAGTCCTGTGATTAAGGCTTCATATTCAGCCTCATTATTATAACAAAACTTATTAAGTCGAAACTTGAATTTAGTCGGGATATTTGTGGGTGAGACAATTAGAATTCCAATCCAGTGCTATTTCTATGGCTGGAACCATCAAAGTAAAGTTTCTAAGGATGGACTTCAACAAAAATCAATGTTTCTTCGACAACTGAATGGTCGACAATAAAGTCAACAACAATTTGACCCTTAATATATTTTAAAGACTGATAAGTCAATGAATATTCTATAAGACTGATAACTCTACTGTGTAATATTGGTTTTGACAACATATGTTTAATTATATCAAATTGAGAATAAACATAAACATCAATAGGCTTTATATATTGCTTAAGTTTTGTACAAGAGAAATATAAACACATGCACAATTTTTCAATTAGATGGTACCTTGCTTCAGCATCATTTAAAACCCTACTAAGATAATAATTGGCTCTTTCTATGCCATTTTCATCCTATTGTGCTAAGATACTACCTATAGTACATTCTTATGCTACTATATATAATTTCATCACTCTATTCTTAAAAGAAGGTAGAAGAATAGGTGGATTTGTCAGATAAGACTTAATCTCGTCGATAACTTTCTGATGTTCCGGTTCCCATCTGAACACATCTTCCTTCTTTAATCGAAGTAATGGCGAAAAAGCTTGAGTTTTCCCACTTAGATTTGAAATAAACCTTCTTAGGAAATTGATCTTTCCTAACAAAGATTGAAGCTCTTTCTTTGTTGAAGGTGCTTTCGTCTCCAAGATTGCCTTTATTTTGTTTTGATTTTTCTCGATGCCTTTTTTTGTGAACAATAAAACCTAAAAAATCACATGCACGCACACCAAAGGCACACTTTAGTGGATTCATTTTCAATCCATATTTTCTCATCCTTTTGAACGACTGTCGAAGATGATCTAAGTAATCGTTTTTAGAAGATGATTTAACAACAATGTCATCTATGTAAACCTACATAAATTTTCCTCTAAAATCATGAAACATAAAATTCATTGATCTTTGGTAACAAGCACCAACATTTTCTAATCCAAAAGGCATCATTATCATCCAATAATAGCAACCCTAAAGCCCCTGGACATCGAAAAGAAGTTTTCGACACATCTTCTTCAGC
>Ga0315915_1005421_pt1 | contig 15912 bp, 8 predicted proteins | sample MpolbnodulesMG_FD_207738 | JGI IMG/M metagenome (GOLD analysis project Ga0315915, IMG submission 207738) | Medicago polymorpha root nodule microbial communities from Los Angeles, California, United States - branched nodules | ecosystem: Host-associated > Plants > Roots > Nodule | place: USA... | reverse complement strand
TACAAGTTGGTTTTGTACGTGGAATCCATTATCAAAACAGTCGGAAAATTGTTAAACAACTTTACCGATGTTGGATGAGTCCAAAATATGTCTTGAACAATTTAACTTTCCTTTTTTTCTCTTACGTAATAAACATATCCATTCTCTTCCAACTTTGAGATTAGAAATTACATCTTCGTCAAGTCACCCCTTTTTGCCTTTTTGAATTTATGACGTTCATTGTAGACTTGCTTGATATTTGTCATGGACTCTTTCCTTTTCTTCTTCAAATTTGTCAACATATTTTTTGGTTTCACCGAAGAATTTGTCAAGCCATGTACAATCTTCTTGTCGTCCTCCATTAATCTTCCGGCAAGAAGGTTCCCTGCTACATACGACACCATCTCATGGTTGTGAACGCCATTAAGAATAGCCAATTTCCAAGCATTGTCTTCCCTGACGACATATCCACGCACCTAGAACAAGCACCCACATTTTCTTGATCTTGTTGCTTCATGCTTCACTTTTCTTTTTGGTACTTTGTACTCGCCACTCCGTTCACAAACCAACTCCCACATAGCATTTCTACCTTCACAAGATCTTCTAATGATAACCGTAAATCCAGCCCTATTTGCTTGTCGACGAACCCAACCGAGCAATTTGTCTCTATCTTTTCATGTATCTCGGGTCGGAAAAAAATGAGTCGTATCCACTTCGTTGTCATGAAGTTTCCACACATCGGAATTGACGCTTCAAGCCTCAACTTTAACGGAAGCTTCAACCTTCACGAAGCTTCGACCTTAATGGAATCGACAACACTAGGTTTTCGATCACCCGGATTATCACCCACATTCTCAACTATATCTATAAATAACCAACATATAATTGCTAAAATAATCAATAAACATGTATCTAAGATCATATAATAACATAAACAATCCAAAAAAACCAAAAGAAAAAATTTGAATTTTTTTTATGAAAATTTGAAAAAATTACTAAGTGTTGGGCGGCAGTTAAAAGCCGCTGACACCTAGTGGTAGTTAACTGCCGCTGAAGTTCGTGACAGTAAAAAAAAAACAGCAAAACCAATCAAATGTAAACGAGTTAAAACTTGCAATACCTGTTTTTTGATGCATATTGTGTGTAGAAACGTCCTAGCAATCGATCAGCAATGATTAGGAACCAAGATTTTGACAAAAGATTTTTGAAATGAGGATTTTTTATGGAATGGTATGGTGAGGTAAGGTGATGAGTGAATAGGACCTAGCGGTTTTCTGGTTTTGGGGGGAAAAAAATAACGGCATTTAACTACCGTTGGGGGCTTTAAATTAAATTACTTGTGTCAATATGACGTTTTTGAAGTCAAAAGAACAATTTTCGTGAATTAATGAGTAGTAACTTTTTAGAATTAAGTGACAAGAGTTTGTAGACCCAATAAGAATAGAGTTACCCTAGCTCATTGTTGTGGTATAAATAGATAACTCTTAAGAGAAAACTAGGATTTTCCATTCATTCCATTTCTCATAACTTTATAGTGGCTAGAGAGAGAAAGTAGAGAGATAGAGAGAAGAACTTGGAGAAAAGGAAAGCTAGAGATTGGAAGCTAGAGGAGAGAGTGAAGCCATAATTAGAGACTTTGAATCTTTAAGGTGAGGGGGATAATTCTATTTCATCAAGTAAGCTATAATCTCATTTTTCTACTTATGGGTCATAATGTCTTTTGTGTGAATTATGATTTTGATGATTTTGAATGTGATTTTCGTGCTCCTAGTTAAGTGATGATTTTGAATATGTGAAATTTGTTAGAAACTTATTATGGGTATTTAAATCTCATTGTTTATTAATGTTGAAATGGCTATTTTGAAGTTTTAGCTTAAAATGATGAAAAATAATGTTGTTAATTGTTGATGAAATCATGATTATATGATATGAATGTTGTGTTGGAACAAAATGTGTTTAATATTACCCTTTGAGTTTTGATGATAACAAGGTATTAAAAGTCTCAATTGGATATGTTAATATTCGTTCAAGTATGCAGGACCATAGACAAAAATTTAGTGTCTCTTTGAAGCATAGGTTCTGATAGAACAAATGAGAGCAATGAAATCAACAAGAAGGAAGCTTGAAGCATTTGAAGAAAGAGTTTCCGAAGACAAGCGGTTCTAAAGAAGCTGACGTCATCAGAAGCACCTCTTCAGAAGCAGTTCACCAGAAGCTGACGTCATTAGAGTTTTTGAAGATCATCAGAAGTTAGAAGACTGAAGAACTTCAAATGTTGTTCAAATGATGATTGAATCACGCCTATCATTGCAGAAGATTAGGAGAATAAAACAACAGCTATTTCAAATAGATTTGAAGGCATTGGATGCTTATTCAGTTGAGAGAGTTGAAAAAGGACATTTGTACGAAGTGTACAACCACTATCTCCACTACTCCGTTTTTGTGTCTGCTAGTACAAGAACAACAGCTGTGCCTACAACAGTGTTCCTCCAGACTTGGAATGGATTTGAAATTGATCCTTATAGGACAATAACCAAATCAGACAACAGATCATTGGTGATTTGATCAAGCTTCAAACGACTTTATTTGATCATTGGTGTGAAATTGATCCTTTCACACCTCTATATAAAGGAGTGAAGACCTGCAATTTGATAACAAGACTCATATAACAATTTTACAAGTGCCAAAACTCTGCTGAAATTGTTTCACATCAAAAGTTCACTTAGAATTTCTTATCAAAGTTCATATCTTAGAAATTCTATAGTCTTAAGAGTCTGTATCTGATTTGTATTGTGAACACCACTGATTGTATATCAAGTGTTCAACCTCAAACAAATTTCATTGTAATTCTGTTTGAATAGAAGTCTCTTGAGCATAGGAAGTCTCTTGATTAAGTTTGAGCATAGGAAATCTCTTGCAGTTGTGCTTGAGTAATTTGAAGTCTCTTGCTAGTTGTAGCAGTGAGCAGTTGTAATCAGATATTACATTTTTAGTCAACTCCCCTTGGAAGTTCAAGGGGAACAGGATTACTTCTGGTTTGTGGAAGGAACCTGTATAATTGCTTTGTGTCTTTCTTCTCTCTCTCTCTGTTTTTATCCGCTGCATTTAGATTCTGATTATCACATCAGAAGCTGAATTCTATCTGCTTCTGATCAGTGACTTCAGTAGGAGAAAACAAAGAAAAAGCTAACACAATTCAACCCCCTCCCCCTTCTTGTGTTTTTCTCACCTTCATGTTGTTGGGTTATGTTGGTGATGATAATTCATGCATTGGATGTTGATAAATGTGTTGTTGTGGTTAAGTTGTTGTGTTTTTATCACTTTTGTGAAAATGGATTAAAAATTGAGAAGTTTGATTTTGATGAATTAGAGTGAATTGATGAAGTTTCTTAGTTGTGTGAGAGTGTTTGGAATATCTATTTTTGATCAAAAAATTTGGGTGTGAAATTGTTTGGGTGAAAATTGAGTTTTTGAGCAAAAAGTCGTTTTAAGCACTTTTGAGTAATAAGTCGTTTTGGGTGAATTGAATTAAGTTGTTTTGGGTTAGAAAACTATTTTTTGGGTGAGTATTAACTGTTTGAGTGGTTGGGATGAATTTGAAGAAAACGGGATCGAAAATCGGAATTTTATACGCAGAAACGTGAAAGTTGAAAAATATGATAAAGTATGTAAAGCCAAATCGTGCTGCGATTTTGACCAGATTTTGGGTGTTTTTGGTTCGACAAAAGTCGTGCTACGACTGAGAAAAATCGGGCTACGATTTTGTTAGACCAGAAACCTTAAAAATGCATTTTTTTTAAATCCAATTGCTTCGAAACTTATTCCTAAGTGTATGGACTTTATCCTAACCATCAATGAATGTTTTTATCCCGGAAATGAAATAGTATAATGGATTTAATGGTGGTTTTTGGTGTTGATTAACATTGAATAAGAAAATGAAACGAACTCGAGAAATGAATGAACCTTGTGAAACCAAAATGTTATGATTGACTACCATAGATGTTAGTTAATATGTACGGATGTTTTTATGATATATAAGAACATGGAACCCTTATATTTGTTGAGAAATTAAAAATAAACGATTTTGTGAGAAATAGACAAACTTTTTCAAAATGAGTTTTCTTAATCAGATAACTTGCAAGTGGCTTTAGAAACATGATAATAATATAGAATAAGAATGAATCAAGGATGATTGGGTGTGTAATTGATGAATGTCATGATGTGGTTTGTTGTCTTTTATGGAAAATGTGATTGTGAAACGTTGTTGTTTCCTTGAGCTGATAATTGTTGAAGATGATTATGATGATGATTCCTTTGGTGATTTTAACTTGATGAATTGATGATGACTTTGTTGAATTATTACTTTTTGATTGTATGGATGTAAATACTTGATAATGAAAATGTTGGTGAAAAACATAATTGGTGGTGACTATATTATGTTAATTGGTGAAGATATTATATGATGTGTAAATTGTATAATATAGTTTGGTGAGTTGTGCATTGTCGAGTCTTTACTTGAATTCTATACATTCATAGTCATGTTAAGGTGTTTTGGAGAATGTAATTTGTGATGTTTATTACATAGCTTCTGCAGAATGTAATTGGTGATGTTTATCATGTTAGTGGATTTAATACGGTAAAATTATCTTCAGAATCCAATTGGTACCACGTACATCTAGAAGAGTCTAGAACATTGCATGCACTTGATAATTGGTGAATCGTGTCATACTTGACTATGTGAATTGCTGATTATATGCATTGGTGAAACTTGGTGAATATGTGAGAATATGTGAAAATGTGAATTTGTACATGTTGTTTTATTGTACTTGTAAGCTTGATGATTGATGTTGACGTGGATTTCTAGAACCTTGACATTTTTCTATTGTTGTAAGTGTTTTTAGACTGTCCAGTATATTGCCGGAATAAGTTGTTTGTGTGTGTAACATTTAAAGTGTCCAATAAGGAAATTATGTATGTGTAACATTGAATGGTTGTATTTTAGATTGTCGCCTAAAAGATTAGACACATTTAAGAAGATTGGAAATTAGGTTAGGTTAGAAGAGGAAGGAACATGCGCAATTTGAATTTCTAAGGTTTATGAGTGAATATTGATTGTTGCCTAAAATAAAGTACTTTTGATCATTGGAAAATGAATGTGATGCCTATTTTCAATTTGATTATATATTAATTGTGGAATATAAACTAACCCTCAATGGTCATTTGGTTGGTCGTCTACCTTATTTGTATGAATGGGTAGACGGCGTGCAGGAGTGAGTTTGCCTTTGCTTGTGATGTGAGTATGCTTGAGGCTAGCTTTGGAGCTACCTCGTTTCCTTTACGCTTGGAGTCTAGTTCTAGGGTTCTAATTAAGGTGTTGGTCTTTGTTGTTTATTTCTCATGTTTTGATGAGACTTGTCACTCAGTATATTGAGATTTGAGATTATATTTGGTGATGTATTATGATACTTGCGACATGGTTATTTTGGAGATTTCATTATTTGTTGATGAGATGTTATGATATTATTCCGATGCGAGTTTTAAGAAAATAATTATGCATGTTTGTAACATCTAAACTCTTTGAATGATTGTATTATTTGCGTGATCTATCGCTTTAGAGTTTAGGGTGTTACAGTTAACACACACACACACACACACACACAGAGAGAGAGAGAGAGAGAGAGAGAGAGAGAGAGAGAGAGAGAGAGAGAGAGAGAGGTCTACAACTCAATGAAACTCTTTGGTGTAATTTTTAAATTGAGTGGAGTCCTCTATTTATACTAGCGAAAGGGCGGACACCCACGTGCCCATCTTTCTGCTCTTTTTATTGCGCTAACGTTTGAAAATTATTAACCGTGTTTTTTTTATGAGATTTTGATTTGGATAAAAACTAAAAATATAAATGTTTGTTGCTTTCAAAGTATAACAAACCAAAATAATCATGATTATTTATTTCAATAACACCAACAATATAACAAAAATAATATATAATCTAAATTTTTTTTTTCATGACACCAACAACGATCTTTATTATAGAAAAAGTTGTTTACGAGTATAATTGAGATAATGAAAAAGTAAGTATTCCCTCAACAAAAAAAAAAGTAAGTATAAATATGCTTATATAGTCTGTTACACTTTTTAATTGATAAAGGAAAAAAACCAGACATATATATATTCATAACGTGTTTGTTACATTTTTGTTAATATTTAAATTTATACTTATCTATTTGTTACATGTGTTATTTGTATTCAAAATTGAGGTCTTTTTTGGAAAGAAAAAGTCAACCCAAAAGAGCTGAAAATGAATGTTTTCTTTATATATAGTAGGGTTAATAGTGCTTTTCACCCCTGTAATATATGTCATTTCCGGTTTTTGCCCCTATAAAATTTTCGGTTTGATTTTTTTTTTTTTTAAACAAGTGAAACTTGCAGCTTAAGAAACTACAAGCCCCCAAAATAGATATATTGATGAAAAGAAAAAGTACACCAAAAGGAGGGGGGACATAAAATCAAACCCTCAAAGATCAACAAAATCTAAAATAAGGGAGACCTAGCCTATTTCTAGTGAAGTCACCCCCAATTTGAGTCGGCATTTGATCCCACCAAGTAAATGATTGAGATGATAAACCAATGTTGGCCAATTTGTCAGCACAGCGATTGTCTTCCCTGTAGATATGTGTGACCATGAAAGCCATTGAAGAGATCAAATGGATACAATTATCCCACCTATTTTGCAAATGCCAAGGAACCAGTTTTGAAGACTTAAATGTCAAAGTGACAAGCATGGAATCTGTTTCAATCCATAGATACTTTCAGTTTCTCTGATAAGCAATCTCAATGGCAAACATTACACCACTAAGTTCTGCATTGAGGGAGTTGTTGAGCCCTAAATTAGAAGCAAAAGCTCATAAAAAATTAGAGTTGCTGTTTCTGAAAATTCCACCATAAATAATCCGGAAAACGCCCCTCCCCTATCCAACTCACCAAATTCACTTATGTGGCGCTGACTTGGCTTTTTATTTTTTATTTTTATTTTAATTGGCTACATCAGATTTTATTATTAAAATTTTACAAAAATCCCAAAAAAAATATAAATTCGTTTATATTAATTTAAAAATTTGAAAATAAAAAAAATTGTAAATAATGAAATAATTATTTTTTACGGAAATTTTTTAAAAAAATATCTAGAATTTTTTTTTCAAAAAATATGAAAATAACTATAAGATTTTTTTTTCAAAAATTAGAAAATAAAGTGATTTTAGAAAATTCTGGAATTTAATTTTTAAAATACAAAAAAGGCAAATTTTCGAAAAAAAATGTTAAAAATATTTTCTACAAAAAAAAATTCTGGAAAAATTTGAATTTTTAAAAATTTAGATAAAATTCAGATTTTTTTCCGAAAATTTTATTCCAGAATTTTTATAAAATCTTTTTCAAAATTAAAATATTGAAAAAAAAATCAATTTTTTTACAAAATTATGAAGATTTTACGATTTTGGCTAATGATTCTAAAAAAAATTCATTTTGGGGCTATAATAAAAAAATTGTAAAAATTAGAAAAAAAATTCAGGAAGTTTAATAAAATTTTCGAATAAAAAATCTGAATTTTTCCTAAATTTGTATCCAGATTTTTGAAAATTAAATTTTTTTTCTGATTTATTTTAAAAAAATCTGACCTTTTTTTAATTTTGAAAAATTGATTTTTTTTGTATTTTTAAATTTAAATTTAAATTCCAGAATTTTTTAAAATAACCTTAATTTTTTTCGATTTCTAAATTTTTGGAAAAAATCTTACTATTTTTTTAAATTTCGGCAAAAATTTAATGTTTTCTTGAATTTTTTAGTTTTTTTTATTTTTTTCGATTTTTAAAATTTTTGTAAAAAAAATATGAATATTTTTATGAATTTTTTTTAAAAAATTAATTTTAAAATAATCTGATGTGGAAATGTTACGTGGCCAAGTAAAAAAAATGTCAAATCAGCGCCACGTAAGCGAATTTTCTGAGTTGGATGGGGGAGGGGTGTATTGTGGAAAAAAGAATTTTACGAGGATGCAAATCAAACCGAAAATTTTATAGGGACGAAAATCGGAAATGACATATATTATAGGGGTGAAAAGCACTATTAACCCTATATAGTATAGATAAAGATTTTGTAATTGATTTAGCTAAAATTGCGACAACAATTACTCTAATGGATAAGATCAAAAAGGAAATTTAGCCACTAATCAATTCAACAAATCTTGTGGATAAAATCAAAAAGAAACAAACCCACAAAAATGGAGAAAACAAACTCATTGGTTATGATTGAAGAAAAGATAGGAAACTAAGTTGAATTCTTATTCTTATTACAATCAACATAAGGTCAATTCATGGAAAGTGATATCAATGAATAAAAATAATAATTACTATTATTTTTATCATTGTCATTATCAAGTATTTAAAAATTAAATAGTGAAACTTAAACATTACTATTATTATTTTTTTGACAAATTTAAACATTACTAATGTGTGTTCTATTTTATGTGTGACATTCGCTTCTATTTTTTCAATTCACTTCACACTGGTTCAAAATCTTATTAGTTGGTGTGTAATCTTTCAATTCCAACTTCACACCAATGTTCCAACAACAACTATTAGAAAAAGAAATGACGACAAAGGATCCCTTGTCTTAAGTCACGACCCATCCCAAATTCTTTTGGCGGACTGCCATTTATCAATACTGAAATTGTAAATAATCAACTCACTTCGAAAAAGTATTATGTGATTTTCTTTCAAGGTAGTTTCGGTTTAGTTTAGAACCACCATGACTTACGCCCTGAACCTTCATACCAACTTAGGTTCGGTTATGTTTTTCTCCTAAAATGAACCATTGCGCTGGTGTAAAAATAAAATAAAATCCAAAATTACCATTTCTTGAAAATTATGAAGGATATAAAATTTAATAGATAATGCACTAAAGATTATTGGATTATCTACAAAAGGTAAATTGCAGGGAGCGTTGAAAAGTACATGTTATGCTGCCATAAAACTAAAGGATGGCATAGGAAGATAAAATCAAAGTAGCATAGAATTGTTCACATAAATAAATCTACTTCAATATGTAAATAAAAAAAATTACTACTATAAGGACTCATTATTTATGGTACTAAGAGGGGTTCAAATGGGTTTTGTTGATATTAAAGAGTGGCTTGGCTTTGGACTCTAATTGGTAGACCTTTGGGAAAATCAACAAAAGGGTATACAATAGGTTGATCAACATCGACCATGTCCCAATTGTAGTTGAGGATGATATGGTGGATGAAAACAGCCATTTCAAGTTTGGCTAATTCTAATCCTGCACATAGCCTTGGTCCTCCTCCAAATGGCATGAAGTTGTTACTGCTCATGTTTGTGCAATTTCCACTTTTACTACTGCCCTGCACTTACAACATCAATATCAATCCAAATATCAAAAGGAAATAGAGTGTTATTCAAAAATATTGGGGTGCTACCGTTACTTTTCTCATCCTATGAGTTTCTCGCGCGCTGTTTAGAGTCTAAATTCTGAAATGTTTCAATGTGTTTTGGAGGTTTTTATAGGGTGCTTATGCGGTTCAGATTATATAATTCGAACAAAATAAGGTGCACGAGAAATCAATAAGATGGAAAAAGAAGGAGTCAAATAATTTCATTTTGAGGTTGATAGCATTATAAATTGATTGTTTCTTTTACAACCCTATGAGTTTCACGCGCGCCATATACGACAGTTCAGATTATAGAATATTCGAACGGCATAAATTTTAAAATTCGAATATGACGCGTGAGAAATCATAAAATGGAAAAAAAATAATAGCCTTATAAATTGGATAGCAATAATAGGCTCAATTAGGAGCAATGGTATATTTTGGGCTAGAAAGAAGCCATTAGTATGGGTTGCAACTTTTCTCCACTTTGATACTTCTTCCACTTTGTGTCCAGGAAAAACAATACCTTAGTATGGGATGACCTTGAATTACAAGAAATTCTCTTGTTCTGAAGAGGCTGGAGTCAAATATTAAACTCATGTAAACTAAACTACAATCTTGTTTTAATTGGTTAGGTTGATAATTTCTGTGAAACCAATCGACTTGAAAAAGTTTATATTTGAAAAATTGAACAGTAAATAATAATCAATATCATAATAAAGTTGATGTCCTTATATATTTGAAATATTTAATTTTTTTTTTATACAAATTATAATTTATTTCATTATCTTAAATGAATTTACTAAGTAAAATCCTTAGATTCAACTCTTTTATTCTTTTTGGTTACAAGATTCAACTTTTAAATATTTATCTACCTAGATAAAAAAAATTAACTAAGAATCTACACTGACAATAATTTTAATAATTAACTCTTGAATAGAGAATGATAATCGAATAAAGTACATCCTAAAATATAGTATATGATACATAAAAAGTACATCTTATATAATGTATATGATACCAAAAAAAGTACACCCTATAATATCAAGATCCTGATTTAGAACATTTATCTATCAATAAATTTTGCTTAATATTTAGGTTCACTTTTCCATCTGTGTATTTTATAATATAATTCCAAAAGCTTTTCATATTACTTTTTATAAAATTATTAATTAAATAAACCTGAGAAAAGGAAAATGACAAGCACAAATGCACGTGCAAGTAAGAGGCCCACATTTAGACAGACATTTATTTGTACTGGAATCACAGGGCCCTGCCCACACGTGCACAAAAATGGGTCATTTGCATCATCATCGCATCAAGCAGGACCCACTCTTTCCAATATCCCTCTAGGTTGATTAGGACACTTCACCCCTAAGTTTTTTATACTCCCTCCCCCGATCCTGTATATAAGAAAAGATTCTTTTATTATGTACGTTGAATAATTAATGTATCTTATTTACGATGAAAATCAGATATATTAATTATTAAATATATCTAAAAAAAAGAATTGTTTCTTATATATAGGACCGGAGAGGAGTATATTTTTTCTCGATAATATATGTAGACTTTATAAATAGATATATAAGTCCTTTAAAAAAAATGGATATATAAGATTTATATAATATGCACAATAAAATTACTCTTGTACCATACATAAATCAATTTTCGAACTTTGTTTTTTTAACAGCAAATCAATTTTCTATCTTAGGATTAATAAATTTTATCAGATTTTATTTAATTGAAATGTAGAATTTATTGATCAAATGTGAATTAACCTTGTGCATGGTGAAATATTTATCTTGTTTACGCATCGTAGATTTAACTTATAAAGTTATAAATTATAATCACCAACAATAGATTGATCCAAGTGGTAAGAGACTTAAGCCTCTTAAGCATATGATTTGGGGTTTAATATCTTACTTATGTGTATAGAATAAAACTCGTTGGGAGGTGAGAACCCACCTTATGTGTCCCACAAGTTCTTTGAAGAAGATTAATCTCTAATAAGATTTGACTTATAATCTATAATATAATTCGATCTAGTAAGCGTACTAGGGATGTTTTCTAAACAAATACTTCTTCAGTCTCAAGTCTCATATATACTGTAAGTATCAAATGATAAAAAGATGATGTATTTAATCTAAACTTTATGCCAAAATAATATTTTGATTGACTAGAGGGAAAGCTTGAGAAAAGGAATATCCAAACAGGTCATTCATGTCAACAAAATAAAAACTTCAAGTTTGTCATAATGAGATTTTGGATATATGATTGCAAATAAGAAATTGTTTCAGTAAAATTGCACACGTGAATGGCTTTACTACCAATCCAATCAGGGATCTTTGATGAAGATAATATACATAATGAATAAAAAAACAAACATATTTAAGTGATAATTTGCACCTCATAATTGTGTATATTTACACAAGCTTGTCAACAAATATAAACAATATCACTACTAAGGTCACGAAAATTTGTAACACATTTCCATTTATATGTAGTTTTTGTTGCTGAATATTTTACAATACTCTCACTCAAGAGTTATAAAGAATACACCCTTCTATCTCTACAGGAGCAGTCACTCTTTATGAAGAGCTTTTCAATTAATAAATTATTTTCGTAGTGGAAAGTGGAACGTACATATATGAGTATATAATGCAGTGCATGTTCATGATTGTAACAAAAAAAAAGTATACTACTTTATGAAATCTGACTAAGTCAAGAAAATAATGATGGAGAAGATCAACCATTTCTTTTCAGCTTTGTCAAAGCAGTACGGCGTGTCTACCACAGGCAGAGGTCTAATTCTCAAGCACCCAACTTACCAAGACCCACAGGTTTGTTTATAAACAAGGTACTCATGTACTATATTATTATGACAATGAATAAATGGTAACATGATATTTTTTTTTAAGTGAAATCATAATGATATATTCTATTTGAGTAATTTTATTTTTTTTAGAGTTTTAACGTTCATGAGTGCTATATAGCATGAGACCGATGCCCCATGAACGGAAAGAGAGAATCCAATTAGTTAATGCATAGATAAAGATCCTAGGGTGGTAATTGTTTCGTCGAATCTCGTGCATGTATACTGTCACACCATAAAGCATTTTTCTTTAACGTTACATGTCAATCTGGATTCGAAATCAGGATTTTGATTAAGTTAATTAGAAAAGACTCGCGTCATGTTATCCTGATTGAGTTATGTTTTGTGTTATTTAATATTTTTTTAGCTCAATCTCGTTTTTCATGTATACAATTTGATGTTTGAGAAACAAATATTATACGGTGTCCATCTGATTTGTGTATTTGTGTTCCAATATCATTGCTCTTCTGGTTAATAGTTATAAATACACTCTTTTTTTCCTAACCTATACAAGTACAAGTAACTAGTAATACACTTGGAGCTTTTGGTAAAACTTCAACCCCACAACTCAACTAATTTTTGTTTACTAAACAGGCTACACCTACTCAAACACCAATTTAATTCTTTAATTAGGTTCTAATTAATATTTTTCCTTTTTGTCTAGAACAAATTCTTTAAACATTGGCTTTAATTAAAAAGAAAAGTGCAAGAATGGTTATAAGTAGAAGTGACCTGCCATCTCCAAGGATTGAAGTGTTGAGGTTGGTCAAAATTTGAAGGATCCAAATGTACTGCTGAAATCACCGGAAGGACTTTCCATCCACATGGAATGTCATAACCTTTCAAACACAAACATAAATTTTCAATAATCAAAAACACCTTCCAATTCCCCTTTTACTATAATACCTAAACAAACCTTTACTCTTTCTTTTTCCTCTTTCCATTATAGAATAGTTTATAAATACCTTCCAACAAAAAATATCATATAATTATAAATAGGAAAGTTATATGGCGAACCATTGTGATAGATGGTCTATCGTAGATTAATAATTGAAAATCTAAATATAAATGATGTCGGTTTTTTAAAATAGAAGTTCACAACACTTTTTATCGTAAGGTATAAGAAAGTGATATGATCCGTGTTAATTTGACAAAAAAAAAGTAAAAAATACAAGTGCCTCACAATTTAACTCAAAACTAGTTTCTTTTGTTTTGTGAAATCAACACTGATTAGGCCACCTTTCATTCATGTTAACGAAGAGGACCGTGAATTTCTACTAATGCATAGTAGCATCGGTCGTTATTTTGAGCAATTTTGAAGTACTATCTAAGGTAGACCACATATCAAGGTGCTCCACGGAAAAACTTACCTTATAAACAAATAGTTATATTGTCCTCAAATACTTACCTTTGTAACGAACACCTTTAATAGCCTTCCTGTGAAGGAACCTCACAACATTTCCCAACCTTAGTGTTTCATTCACAACCTTTTTCGAATAAAAGACAAAAAAAATTGCTTATTAGTATTGCTCAAAAAAAAAAAAAATTGCTTATTAGTAAGGTAGCATCTTTCAATATACTAGTACTTAAACTATAAAACAATAATTATTATGTAACTTACACAATGAGTAAATTCCATTTTTTTGTAATCATCCCAAGTTAATTCAACCTCCCCTGCTTTCTTCTTGGATCTTGCTATTTCTCTATGTTCTTCCTATTATTTTCCAAAAAATAAAAAACAATAATTAATATAGTACTCCACGTAGTTTTCATACATGTGTTTGAAGTTGAACAGTAAAATATAAACACATGTTACTAAGAAAATATTGCACGTATCATTGTCACTAGCTTCTTACCCTTAATTGTTGTATAGCTTGAGGACAACCAGGCAAAAAGTAAATAGCTAGAGATATAGCTACAGATGAAGTTTCATGGCCAGCAAAAAGCAAACTTAGAATCAAGTCAAGAATTTGCTCAGTGGAAAGATTTGAATGCTTTAAAACCCAATTTAGAAGATCATTTTCCTCCATCCCTTTTTTTCCCTCTTGGTTTCTCTTCACCCTTTCTTCCATTTTCCCCTCTATGAACTTCAATATGGTTTTCCTAGACTGTAAAATAATATAATGAAGAAAAAAATTATAGTAAAAATTATACATAAAAGGAAATAATACAACCTTTGATGTTGACTTGACATTATGTTTTATTAACGGTGAGTTTGACAGAATTACGCGAAACCAATGCTCTTAGTTAAAACTGCACTAATCGAACAAAATTACATGCGGCTGTAATTATGTCAAATTTACCGTCAATTCAAACAAATATTTAATATTATCTATTTTTTTTATTTATTATTACCTTTAATGCTTTCCTGTATGCAGTTCCTGGCAAATTCAAAGGAGCAGAAACAACACCTTTCATGAAACAGACATACTCTTTTTTCAATTGTTCTGTCTCAAGATTCCCTGGATCCAAACTCATGATTTGTTTGGCCATCAAGTTGAAGGTAAACTTCATGCATTTAAAAGACAACAAAAGAAATAGTTGGTTTCTATTTTTACTAGAAAAAAATAAATATAAAAAATGACAAGAAATTAAAAAAAACTTACTTTTTTTGCTTCATCTTGAGCTGAAAACGTACAATTTTCTTTCCAAGAGCTTAGAACAAAAAGAGTATGCTTCTCCATATCTTTCAAAAAATGTGTTTTAAGCCTAGCATAGCTCATAAAGTTGAGTGATATATTCCTCATGTCCCTATGCATGTCACCTACTAAAACCAACATTGACCATTTTCCAAGTATTCCACCAATGCTTTTAGGATAGCTACACTCAAACAATTTTCCATCATTTTGTAATATGAACCTATTCAATTCTGCATCTGCTGATACAATAGCTGGCCCTCCAAACAAATTTGACTTGTAAATTGTACCATACCTGCACATATAGGACAGGTTTTAATTAAAGTTTAGTCCTTTTTTTTGTTTTTTCATGAAACAGAAAAGGGGGGGTGCTGATAGGAATACTTAGTTAATTACCTTGCTATGTGATTCTCCATAAATTCTCCAATTGTGGTGGCAGTGTAAGGCTTCAAATAACCAATGGTTTCTCCTATAAAGGGCCACCCCATTTTTCCAGGGGGAAGATTATACCTTGTTTTCTTTCTTTTGATGAAAATGAAAAGCAAAGAAAGAACAAAGATGGAAGAAAGAAAATAGCAAGTTAAGTATGAGTTAGACATATATTGAGCTAGCTAGCTAACAAATTTTTGCTATATAAATTTTTGCTAAAAGATGAGAAAAAGTTTTGCAGGTGTTTGAATGAAAGCAGAGCTAGCTAATGAAAGTGTCAAGGAAATAGGGTGCTTTTATAAGCTTCCCTTCTGTCATTAAGTAGAAAAGAAACAGCGCAAAGTAACAAAGAATTTGGCTTTACACAAAAACATGCTCTACTTACGATAAATGTTTCATTGTGATTTTGATTCTCCTATTTTAATTTATTTTTTTCTATTTTAAAATTTGACAGATGCATCAATCATATTTTTAAATTTTTTGTTAAACAAGAATCATATTTTTAAATTAAAAATTTGGTGACGTAGTAACTGTCAAATGTTAATTCTTCTTAT
>Ga0315915_1005420_pt1 | contig 15912 bp, 7 predicted proteins | sample MpolbnodulesMG_FD_207738 | JGI IMG/M metagenome (GOLD analysis project Ga0315915, IMG submission 207738) | Medicago polymorpha root nodule microbial communities from Los Angeles, California, United States - branched nodules | ecosystem: Host-associated > Plants > Roots > Nodule | place: USA... | reverse complement strand
ACCACCAAGAGGAAGATTTCAGCAACTTAGAGAAGCAATGGGAGTTAAAGAGCAACACATTAAGGGGGAGTGTTAAAATCAATGTGTTGTAACCGCCACTATCTTTAGGAAGCATTATGATAGAATTGTAACCACCACTATCTTTAGGAAGCATTATGATAGAATTGTAACCATCACATCATAATGATTGTCTTTATTTAGGTTTATGGTAGGTTTGCTATCAACCTATTTGTATTCTCTATCAGTTTCCTGGCCTATATAAAGGCTTTGTAATGCTAAGTTGAAAGCATGTAGTATGTGGTGAATTCAACAAAATCAGTTTTTTCAATGTTCATCCACCAGTGGAAGTATAGTATAAAAAGTCACGTTTCCACTCAAAATCCTGCAACAGTATAATTTATAACATACCACCTCTAGAACACCACCAACAGACTGTAATTCAGGGTGGTTGCATCTTAACCTACATGTAAATATTTTGCGATATTTAAAAAATTATTATAAAACCATAACATGAACGAATTGCTTGGTTTCATTCAACTCTTGCACTTTCTATTTCCTTGAAAATAATTGACTTTTTTCTTACCTTAGTTTTATTCTATTTTTATTTATCTAAAATTCTAATTCATATCTGTGCAGAACTTTCTCGTGGATATAAAAGGACCTGCATTAGCATTTCTACCAGTTCTTGCATTTGAAGGAGGAACAAGAAGAAATATACCTAAGTTTGAGGTATCCTTTTCAACATTATGTCATGACAACATCTAGTTACTCTCCTCTATGAATTATCATGACTGTCAAGGGATCTGCGAAAGCATCAGTGAATTTGGAGTCCGTTGCAGTGAACCCAATCTTAAATGATACGGAGTTCATTTTGAAACCCTAGAGCCCTAACAATATAAATAACTAGTAAAAGCACTCCTTAGAGTTGTTATGCGACAACCTTGTTAGTTGTTAACTGATCTTTAAGTCAAGTCAGTAGCCTGCTTGAGAAATCTTGATTCTTAGAACTTGTAGAACAGAATTAAGAATGCCTCTGAATTATAATTCTCTTATTGATGTATAGCAAAGAACACAAACAGAAAACAGATTAGTGAACACGAGGCAATTTTTTCTGTTTTGATTATGACTCGTGCCTTTCCAAGTTTATTGTCTAATACTTCTCCCCATTTGTTAGTACTTCTCTTGGCAAGTTAAAATCTTTCATTGTATAACTTTTTACTAGGATTGTCAATCATATAAATAAGATTATGACGAGGATGATTGAGAAAATGCTATATCAATCAAGAAAAACGAAATGAAAAGAGTACATTCAGAATGCTCACAGGAATATTTGAAAATTAATACTAGTGACATATGTGGAGTTGGTTCAAGTATTTCTTGGTCTGAATCATGCATTTGGATTAATAGGCTTATCTCCAAATAGGGTTTAGTGATTATCAAATGTTTCTAAGATCGCACGTTGCAGGTTAATCTTGTATTCCACCCAAAACTTTTGGATTCACTAAATGTGAAGAGAAAATCAGCATAGTATGTATTTTTTATTTCAGATCTGACAAAAACTATGAAGCATGCTTCATTAATTATTGTTAGAGATGACATGCAAAAATAATTCACATGTTTCTTTTTCCCGCTTTTGTTCTGTCATGCTAAATAACACTTGGCCTGTCAATATCCTGTTGCTGTCATATAATGTTCACGATTCCTTTTTTCCTCCGTGGTTTTGTTTCTTTTGTCTAATTCTTCACCTTGCAGGTAGGTGCTTTGCTTTATTTTCGGGTTGTTAAAGCAAACCCTGGAATGAATCCTGAGCTGTCATGCACTGATGGTTGGTGTCTTATTCTTTGACTTCATCTTTAAATTCCTTTTTGTGGATACCTACTTCATCGTGCTTTTCTCCGGTTGATTTTATGTTTCTTTCCATTTTAATTTTGCAAACACAATTCTGTCTTTGATTTTGTTATGGTGTTTGTTTTAGCCATGGGAAAGCTGGAGAGTTTGGTGCCCTAAAAGAAGGCTATATGTATGTTTGAGTGTTCAACTGGTCTCTCAAGAATGTATGTTGTTTATAGTCTTCTCAGCACACCCACATGTCCAATACTTGATACTTTAGGGAAGAAACTCTCGTTCGAGATTGCAGTTGGCTTAAATGGACGTGTTTGGGTATGCAGACACCTTGTAGTTTCAGCGTGCCATATTTTATTTCTTGTCTCATTTGAAGCATTGGCCATTATTTATGACCTGGAGTTGGAAAATTTTCATTCTATTAATTTCAGTTTTCCGCTTGAAATTGTTGTTTCATCTAGGTCAATGCCTCATCTCCATCTACAACTATCATCATAGCTAATGCACTTATAAACTCAGAGGCTTTGAGTGGTGTCCAACAGAAAATAATGGCTGAAAAGCTGGTGGAGAGGATCCAGTGATCAAGTTAGTTGTACGTGTATAACTTTGAATTGAAGTTCCTTGTGATTTTATTATAGTATAATTTCCACGTTGTAAATGCCATCTTATGCCATTTCCAACTCAAGAAATGCATATCTTATTCTCTTACCAAATACCAATGCGTCTGCAGAGCAGTCGCCGATCACTGTCTATGAGACTACAACAACTAGCTAAGTGCACACATAATTACTGTTTGATGCAAGTTACATGGAATTTAGATAAAATGATGAGATGTTTTTTGTAACTAGTAGTACAATTTTCTGGTTATATCATTATCTCCAGAAGATGGTTGATAGAAAATTAGTCCTTATCTTTGTTATTTAGGTTGTTCATCTATAGAAATACTGTACTTGCAATATTTGTCTAACTTATAAAGCTGATGTTACCACATTCTGTTAGGGAAACTGTTCCAGCTAGCTTTTATGTTAAACTAGCTAGCCAGATACAGTATACTGTATGTGGTATTTTTTACAGTATAATTAAATTCTGAACAGACCCGAAATTATCCTTATACAGTATATGATTCATCCTTCTAAGCTTATTATCCTTTTCCATATAGACAGTTTTAAGGGGCTACTTTATATTTTTTGATTTTTTTTTTTAATATCATATGTTTGAACCGAAACAAATCAACCTATTTTTTATTGATATAATTTAAATTTCATAAGATAATTACAAAAATCGAATCAAAACAATTATTTTTAATTGTTGACGTTTTCTTTTCAAATTGAACCAAACTGAGATCAAGAGTATTTTTAATTTTTTTTGTTTGGTTTAACACGAAGAGTATTTTATTCCTAATTTTGAAGCTTGTAAAACACAATAGAATTAGAAATGACCAAGTCACATACAACATTGGTTTTTGGCTCCAATCACGTGGTCGGTTACCCCTTGTTTGATTCTATTTCTCCATCCATCTTTCCGTCCTTTGCTGCTCAACCCCCCAAATAGAACTCTTATCTATTTTGTACCTCTCTATATCTACATTATATTCAACACAACACCTTCTTATATATCAATTCAATTTCCAAATTCGTTACTTGATCAACAATTAATCACACCATGGCCAAAAACATCATAGCTTCCCCCAATATCATTGTCACATTTTTCCTTTTATTTGTATGTACATTTTCATCCTCTTCCCGTACTCCCTTCGACTCATCCGAGATTAATAATGTCAATGTCAATGACATTGACCAAACCAACCATGACTCGTCATTTCCTGCAACTGTTAAGAATCCTCTTGATCAAAACTCTATTTTCCTCCCTAGCGAGAATCTACCCGCACCTGATTCCAAACATGCAACTCTAGTCCAATATGATGAACCTATTGAAGAAGCCATTGAATACCATGAACCAAAAATTGTTACACCAACAAAACCTATTGAAGAATCATCGAAAGAATCTAAACCTCTTCCTTCAACAGTTTTCCGTTTTGGTCCCATTGACCGTACACGTATTCCTCGACGTCCATCGCGACCATATCATATATCCCGTAGTCCTAACCACCACCGTTGCCACCATACTCATCAACATTACAAGCCGTGGAACAGTCGCCACCTCCCTCACCGCCCTAATAACGTGGTAATCACGAAAATCAACAATGATGTTGAGGGTAGGGAGTTTGACACGGTGGCGCGTGGTACAGCACGTTGGACTCCGGTTGATTGGATGAGATATGACAACAATATTAATGATCCAATAATGTTTTCACGTGAACGTAGCAAAGCAATGGAGAATAGTGAGTTACTGAGGAAGATTTATGAACGTTATAACCAACGCCGTCAAGAGCAAGCTGAATCTAAGACTAAGGAAAATGGGTCAACATTTGTCAAAAGGATCCGCAAGTTTTTGAACGGCGTCTAGATTTCATGTGACATATGGTGTGTGTTAGACAAGAGTATATATATACCGGTCTTGAAGCACTTCACTTTGATTTTGTATTTTTGTTTTGTTTTAATCACGTATGTTATATGCAATACGTGGTATAGATAATAGATCTGTGTAAAATAATGCATTTGATGTAGAAATTAAACATGAATGCATGTATATATGATTAATAACCTTCCAGATTGAGGGTTGGATATCCAATATGCATGTAAATTAAACTAAATATTTATTGGTGTCTACTCTCTACGGACATTAATGTACATTGCTTCATCTTGTTTTCCTTTTGCAGTGCATATATTCCTCCTTTTGCGGACGTATTTAATAAAGGAATGGAGGGGTTTTATGTTTGTGATAAGCCTAAGAACACACTGTTTAATACAGAGCTATAAATTCTGTGGTTTTTTTTTTTAGTATAAATTATGTGGTTATATGTAAATTTGGTGGAACTATATGAATTTTAATCGAGTATGTTGAAAAATATTGTTTAACAATTTATGTAATAATTTAAATAATAAAAAGATTAAATATGTTTTTGTTCAATATTTTAATAGATTTGTAGTTCCTATAAAATTTTCATGCACATGGTCATTGTTCCTTATAAGAACATGATTTTGTAATCTCAAGAGATGTAGTTTAAATAGTTGCAAAACTACAATTAGCGTCACCTTATTAATTATAATTTTCTTTTCTTAAATTTTTTTATAAAAAATGTTAACCAAGTATTTTTGAACTCAAGTGATAAAGGAGTTTTAATTACGGATATATCGTTTCTAAGAACTCGAGTTTGAATTTTAAGTGAAACAATTATTAATCAAGTTTTACTTAGCTCTTAACCGAGAGTTAGGATCCTCTCCATTTAAGATCATCTCTATTTCTTTTATTTTGAAAGATAAAAATACATAAAAAATTAAAAAATAAAATAAAATAATTAATGGTCGCGGGACTCATTTAACGGTAGTAGCATCCATTATCTATTTTGTTTTTGTTTTAATTCTCTCTAAAGGCACATTGAATGGCCAAAAGAAACCTGGTCCTGGTCTATTCCCTTATTTTATCCGGTCACCCTGTTAGATTCAGACAAAAAAAAAAACAAACTTGAAAAAAAAAAGTCTCACAAGGAAGATTGATGCCAATTGCCAACATGCAGTTGTTCTATAATGAGCTTATTCCTTTCAAAAAAAAAAATATAATGAGCTTATTTTGTTTTATTATTTTGTGAATATACTATGAGCTTACGGTGACTCAAATTCACCCAATTAAATCGAGTTGCAATTAAATAGGCAGACAATGTCCCACAATACCGATAAGATTTGACTATTTTAGAATGATTGAAAAAAAAAGATAGAGATTAACAAATTTAGTAAATTCTTAAAAGAAAAAAAACAATTTTAGTAAATTATTTTTATTAATTCTTGGTTTAGTTTTATTATCATAAATATAAATGTAAAGTGAAAATACTAATAATTTGTGAGTGACTCACATAGTAACAATTAAAGCTCATTTGGTAAGGACATACATTATATGCAATGAACCTTGGACACCCCACTTATTCACGCCACTGATGCTACTTGACCAAAAAAAAAAACTTCAGATGATTTGTTTCAACTAACAATGTTGACATTGTTAGGCTAAAGACCTTCATCGAGGTTTAAACTTGGGAATCCGTCTTTATGTATTAGTTTTATGTGATATTTATCACTTCGAGTGTAAACCAAGTGATAATTAAAACTACACTAACAAAATGAATGTGTAAATAATTTGTTAAGTGTCTTTATTAGATGCTTGAGTATGACCAAATGTGTATAAACACTTAATTTGTGTTTTTTCTTTCTTTAATTCCTTTTTCCTTTTAGAAGTTGAAATCAGACAGGTACCTTCCTTCCCTTATTAACGTTAAGTAAATGTGTAAATAATTTTTTTTCTTTCCATTCCATATGCATACAGTAATCTGTCCTTGTTCTAGGCTGTATCTGTGTCCCAAATGATTTCAATCTATTTAAAGAATTTGACCCTACTACAATGTCAACCCTTTCACACGCAAGTTAGGGTATTGTTAAACCATAAGAGGGAGGGACTTCAGTAAGTGACAATTAGAGTAGTTGGATAATTGTTTCCATAATTAATAGGAGGATGCAATGCAATGGTAGAAGAGGATTGTTTTGATTTGTGAAATTTGAGTGCACACAATTGTGGCTTTGTTGTAAAAAAGGGAAAGACTTGGAATAGAAATTTATATCTTATTCTCAATATTGGGCAAAATTAATTGTTTTTTTCTTTTTCTTTTTTCTATCAATCTTCCATCTCAGTATCTTAGGTAGCTAACAATTATTCCAAACTATAGTATCTATTATATGGGAACAAATAGAGAATTTTGGGATTTTCTCAAAGAAAGAACATTATCAGAAGATGTTCATTCTATGAGAAGAATGTTGGCAGAATTATGCACATGTCATGAGAGTTGCTCCAGTAGAAAACTGATATATGAATGAGTAGGAATAGGTTAGACAGCTTGATATGCTCTATGAATTAATCTATTTGATAAAAAAGTTGGGCTAAAACATTTTAAAGGTTGAATTACGGTATCTTTTAGTAATCCACACCCCAAGGTGTGATTATCAATTTTTTAGTTATAACTTGATAAAAGACACCTTCATAAAAATTAGTTGGTGTCTTTTAGCAAATGCCTATAGGATAACTTGCTAAAATACATATTTATAAAAGGTGTCTTCTAGCAAAACCCTTACTTAAAAATATAAAATTTAGGCTAATAAAAGGACCTATTAGACCTTTTGATCTTGGTGGTCTTTCTAATAGCAGGTCTATTAGCCTAAATGAGATTTTTAATGTTAAATAGGCTTTCAAGTTTAGTAGACCTTAAAAACCTTAAAAAATAATTTATGACATGTAATAGATTTTTAGATCTTAACCTATGTTTAGTAACACAGTAAGTTTGTCAGAATCACGTTGATCTATAGTAATTTTTCAAAAACTCTTTGTAGTTTCTGCAAAACTACGGTGGATCACTGTGATTCTGTCAGGGATGGTTTGGAACAGGTGTCTATGGGTGCAAGATTGTCTTCCCTACACAACACAACACAGTTGCAGTACAATTCATCTTAACAAGTTGGTTTCGTGTAGAATTGACACACTGCATAGGGACCAGGGTATGACCTGTTGCTGTCTTTGTTTATCTTAACAAGTAAAAAGAACATCTTAACAAGTACCAAAACTTATTTCTAAAACACCCAAAGAAACAAAGAAAAAAAAAAAAAATCCAAAACTGCATATTGTGATGGTGAATACTAAATAAGTCATAACGAATACTAAATACTGTTTTTTTATACAAATTATTACTAAATAAGTCATAACGAATACTTCCACTCCCAACTAGAGTACCAAATTAATAGATTAAATTTATTACTAATTAGACCCAAACCAGAATTAAGATTGTACTATAAAAGATATAAGGATCTGCAGTTGTCAATTCTTTAAATTGATCTCATCATTCGAGAGCGATTAATTTCTTCAATTGTGCGCGAAGATATTTAGATTTATCAAAAAAAGACAAAAATTACTGCTCTCAACAAGTAAAATTTTATAACCAAGAGATAGATAGTATAACATTTTTTTTATCACAATAACTGCCATAGGAAAAATATCCTGAAGCTTTTGAGTAAAAAAGCAAAGCCGAAATGACAGCCAGAACAATCCTACATTCAAAATGCTAAAGAAACCCTTGACTTACTAAATCTACACCTAAATAAAATACATAACACACCCACTTGGAAAAATAAAAACTAATCTTCATTTACACTACCTAGATAATGCAAGGAAAACGTTATAATCATGTTATTATTTTCCCTAAACAGCAAGAACTTCCCAAATCAATTCAGGATCAAAAGATGGCATTCTTGCTAAGGAACAATCTTGAAACTCAGTTTCCTCAGTCACCATTGTCGAAACAGAATTCGGCGAATTCTCCCCTTTCCAAATTCCATCATCAGAAACAGTTGGTGAAAACAATTCATTCACCCAATCATCACAAAAAACCAGTGGTGAAAGTGGTAACGAAGACGAAGAAGAAGAACAAGAAGATGAATTAATAATCTTGTCTGAATTTTTATCACTCTTTGTATCATCATTATTACTACCTGAATTCTTCTTCATCTTCTTGGCAGCAATCTTTTTAGCTTTTTCCCTTTTCACCTTTTGACAAATAGCTTGAATTTTAGCATCAACAGAATTCTTCAAAGCATTCAATCTAGTAGAATCTCCAAAACCCAACTTAGTTGGATCTTTCAAATTTGGAAAATTTAAACGCGCGTATTCGCCTCGAAGCTTATAAGCTGCACGATCATAAGCATAAGCTGCAGCTTCAGCAGTTTCATAAGTTCCAAGCCAAACTCTCATTCTATTCTGAGGAAGTCTAATCTCAGCCACCCATTTTCCCCAGTGTCTCTGTCTCACTCCTCTGTATAGCTTTTTCTTACAAGGGTTCACCAAAGAAGTGAACGAACTTGAACTTGAAAAACTTGAAATTGAAGTTGAATTTGTGGTGTATAATGAAGGGTTTAGTAGTGATTGATTTGAAAATGAAGATGGAACGAATGAGCCGTTTAATCGGCTTTCTTCGTAGAATTTTTGTAAAATATCTCTCTGGCGAAGGTAAACAGAGGAACCTAAAGGTTCAAAATTTGAACAGCCCAAGAAGGTTGTGCTATTTGTGGTGGTGTTTGTTGAAGGAATATCTGAGAAAATTGAGTCAAGTGTGTTTGTTGAACTTGATAATATGAGATTTGATAAACATGATCCAATATCACTGTTTTGCATTCCCTCCATGATTATGGTATTAGGAAGAAGGTTACAGAAAAAAATTGGTGCCTTCTTATGAGTTAGTGAAGGGAAAAAGTTGAGAGAGAGAAAGAGAAAATGTGTGAATGTATGTATGGGTTGCTGCAAGTGTTAGGATAGGTGGGGGTGCATTTATAGTTAGCAACAACAAGAGCATAGTTGCTTATCAGACAACGAATCCCACTCCCTATTCACACGCACAACTGGGAAAACGTCTCAATTGTCTTTTTGGATTGACCTAAATGACTAAAGGGTCCTTAACTGCGAGCCCGCTTAGGGGAAGGTAAATGTAAATATTTTTTTTTTTTTAACTTGTTTAATCTATTCGGTTAAACATCATTGCTTGTTTTCTTACAAGTTATTTTGGTTGAAATCGGTTCTTGAACTTTGGTTACTTGGGTTTGAAAGCAAAGTAAAAACAAAAAATTTATTAACTATTTGAGTCTAACTACTTTATTAATTTTTCGTCAACTATAGGATATATTATATATGAATATTAATTTTAACTGGTACAACCTAACAAAGTACTTAGTAAGCCTGTACTAGGGTAGGACATTTAGAAGCAAATTGAGGAGAGGGGAGTAGAGTTAAGGTTTATTTACTACCAATAAATCCTTGATTAAAACTAGAAAGAATATAAGTGGATATTAGTGACAAAGAATTAATTTATTAAAATGAAAAAGGCAGCAAGAATTTTTATTGCATCTTCCTTTTACTTTGGGGTTAAGATTTGACTTTTACGTGTAGGCCATAAAGGGACCATGTCCTTGCAGTGAGTGGTACATCATGAAAAAAGGAAAAAGCTACTTTTAAAATTGATTGCAGTGATAAGGTACAACTGATGGGAAAGCGAGGAGTGGTGTTACGGGTCAGAACGTATCATGGAAAGTTTTTGTGTGTCCTCTTGTCGACGCGTCTTTTACTTGCTAATATTGCCCTTTTTACTCTTCTTTTGTTAGAAAAAAAAAAAATACAACAAAAAAATACTAAGTTCAAAATAAGTTTCTCATCTATGTTATTTCCCTCTCTTATTAGTTCCAACCAAGTTTCTTGACATTTGGAGGAACCACTCGATATGGCTGAACATCTCTACTAATTCTAGCAAATCATGCTTCACTCTGTAAGCACTTCCTACAAATGGAAGCTCACATAATTTACATGTCACCCTTCTTGATTATGTACCAAGTGACACAACGTATTGTCGTATGAAATCAGTCTTATTTCCAGCTACGTTCTTTGGAATTGAAACCCTAGCAGGGGCGGAAGGAAGATCCATTACTAGTTGAAGCCATTGGAAAGGGTTATGTGAAAAACAGATTTGAAGCCAACAACGAAAAACGACTTTTCCAGAAGAGGGTCGAGTTAGGATCACCATTTGGTTACAGTTTGTTTTGGTAAGGCTGGGTGAGAATGAGAAGAACAGGTTTCAATTTTATATTGGAAATCAAATTTTAATTTTCACCCGACCCGGTTCACAAAGGCCCAACTCAAATTAATTAACTTGTTCCAAAATTGCACATAATGGCTCAAAATCGTCAATTTTGCTGTGATTTTAGGTTCTTGTGTGATTGTACTGCAATCTTACCATGATTTTGCACATTTTTCGATTATACAATTGATCTTACGATTTTGAAAAGTATGTAGCGGAGGAAATGCATAAGAGAGGCTCTGAACAACGATTAAAGGCTTCTTCTATATGATGTAAGGCAAAGTTCCAATTTTTTTGCCAAAAAGTCACGAATATCCGCCATTTTTTTCTACTTAACCCCTTGATAAATTAGGGGTAATGTAGGCCTCACCTATAGAGTTTTTTCTTACAATTAGTTATCATTTTCATCTCAAGAACATCAAACTTTTTCATTTCCTTCATTCAACATGTGATCTCCATCTTCTTCATTCTATAATCGAATCTTACTTGTCATTAGGGGTAAATTACCCCATTTCATCAAGGGGTAATGTAGGTCTAACCATGTCGACCATAAGATTGGCATCAAGTGTCTTTTGGAAAAGTTGCAAGGTATGGTTGTCTCTTGGATCAATCACACTCTTTACCCTACTATTGCATCAAGTGTTGTTTACATTGATAACACAAAAACACTTTGAGATAACTTGAAAGAACACTTCACCAAGGGTGGCTATTTTTATTTTTTGATCTTCTTCAAGAAATTCATTACATTAAGCAAGGTGAAAGATCCGTTTCTGACTTTTATACTCCTTTTAAGTCACTATGGGATGATTTAGAAGATTTACTACTTATTGAAGCTTTCTCTTGCACCATCAAATGTTCTTGTGACTTCATTTCAAAGGTTTAGAAACTTTGTGAATAAGAACATGTCATCTATTTGTTTGAAGGGTTTAATTGATTCTTTTACTACTTCTAAGTCTCAAAATCTTATTTATGGAACCTTTACCATCTATTGTTAAAGTTTATTCTTGAGTTTTGCAACAAGAGAGTTAGATTCATGGTGTTGCATATGGTAACTCTTGGATTCTTTTCAAGTCATGATTCTTCCAAGAATTATAATCTTCGCAATGGTAAAAATGGTTATGGTCCGGGTGATGATGTTAATCCTGGCTGGAATGGCTATGATAGAGGAAAGGAGTCGTCTCACATTAGATGAGGGAAAATTTGAACATGAATTTATAAGTAGGTCAATCTCAAACCTTATAAATTAGTTTTGTATGGTTGAGTTAAGCTCAATCTAAATTCTAAAATCATATTAGAGTTTATTCAAAGATTCATTGAAGCACCTTCTATCAGATCACCACTATTGTACCACTTGGGTCACGCTCCAAATGGTCGATTTTGGAGATAAGTGTGTTAAGAATTTCACATTGAGTGAAAGAGCGTTTGAAGATACGTTTATATCTGGAGGCAGTACCCACCTTATGAACCGATTCTATAAGGTTGAGTTAGAATTAACTAAAGCTAAAATTTCTTTGTTGAGGGCTAAAATTTTCGATACTCTAATCTTGTAACCGTCAACAACGTCTTTTTTTTTAATGGGTAAAGAGACGTATAGAAAAGAAAACGAAGTACATGAGGTATTTTCTTTCTACTCAATACAATGGAAATCGTTCCCTTTTTTTCATCTGATTCTGACTCTTGCATCAATGTGAAAAGAAAACGAAGTACATGAGGTATTTTCTTTCTACTCAATACAATGGAAATCGTTCCCTTTTTTTTTCATCTGATTCTGACTCTTGCATCAATGTGCATTGTTTTTTATTATTTTGTAATTGAAGTTATCGGCCAAAACCCAAGGAAAATGAAATTAACTAAAGCTTAATGCCATAATTAAGTTTATAATTAAATTCATGAGGTGAAAATTAAAATTACATTTTATTTTTCAGTTTCTATTTTTTCATTTTCTCATGCTTCCCTTTTATGTGATTACAAACATATTCATTGGAGGATAAGCTTTGATAAAGGATAAATATAAGCTTTTTGTGTTGACTTTCCAAGCTGCCAGCAATAACAACTATACGTGTCTATGCCAACTATCTTGAGATAGAAACATCTATATCATTCAATGTGATTGAGATACTTTTGAACTATTTGCTGTCGTAGACAATTAGAAGTGAGAATTGGTCAATATTCACAAAATATTTTCCCGCAAAAAGAAACAAATCCTATATTTGTGCAGTGATATATAGGGGCGCTATGAAGAAAACCACATGGGGGAGCTAGGTATTTACACTAATGGTTGCCAACCATAAAGTAACTTTTCAATTACTCTTGTACTTGATAGTTGATACAGTAATATATATTTGACTCTTTCAAAGTTATATTTTTCAATGGTTAAACATTTTATCAAGAAGTATACTTTACAAGGGTAAAAAGTGTATTTTTTTTCAAAAATTATATTTGAAGTGCAGGTATAGGGAGTGAGAAAATTAGAATAAGCTCTCAAATCATATTAGTTAGTTACTATATCATCTAGATGCCAGTATGGGAGCACATGCCGAATACCGAACCCTATTTTCACTTCATAGAGTACTTACTGTAAAGGGTTGAATTTTGAATGTTTAGGCGTGGAGCTTGTTTTATTTTATATTAAAAAATTTAGGCGTAGACATGAGACTGAAATTCGGAGTTGTATGTAGGGCATTAGACAGTTTTTCCTTACTTTGAATAAATTAAAGCCATACATAATTTTAAGGATTATTTTATGCATGAGTCAACGCATAGGAGTGGCAAAAATACAGTTTACAAGCTTTTTGTTATCAAACAATATTTTGAACACAAAAAATGTGACAAATACTTGACACCGATGATACTTTTCACATTTCAACCTTAAAATGGGGGTAAAAGTGTACAAACTCTTATCCTCTTTTTTCCCGCCCGTTCTCTCACTATTCTCTATTATTCCCTCACATCCCATCTCATTGGCGTCATCCCCACACTCTTATTTTTCCCTCTCCTTTCATTGTCGTCGCCGACCATCATTGCAAAATGTCTCGTCGTCACCAACAACCTTGATTGCCGTCGACATATCTTGAGTCTGATAGAGATATGAGTAGAGTGATAGAAGGGACTGGGTTGATAGTGAGGAGGTCAAATCCAAGGCGGAGGAGGTAGGGGTTGAAAAAATAGGGGAAGCGAAGCAGAGGGAGAGAGACGAGGATAATGTGTTTGGGTTGAGGCAAACGAAGGTGGGGGACAGTAGAGAGTGTGAGAGTGTTTCGGTGTAGAAGAGGGGAGAGGAGGGAAATGGAAAAAAAAAATACCGTATAAATATGTGGTCTCATATTTTTGTTCAAAATTCTGTGTACAAATAACATAATTGATTTGCTCGTAAAGATTTTTTGCGAAAATGACATTTGATAGGTCTTTTTGAATTGTTGGCCGTGGAGACTCAAGTCATTGTTATCCATGATTCGAATCATGTCAAAAAAAAATTAGTGTGTTTGTTCTTCTTCCTTTATCTTTGTTCTTTAGTTATGATTATGGATTTTTTATTCATATGTGTTACTAGATTTAATCTTAGTTGTTATTGTTGCTTGGACCATTTGATTGATGTTTATCATTATTATTTGCAGCACTTTTTGTTCTTGTTGGTTTAAACAAGAAGTTCGAATTCACAACAATTGAGAGAATGAGTAAAATTCTTCCAGTGAGCACCACGCGTACCAGATGGGACATCGTGAGATTTTACAATGACAACGATATCGAGTTATGGAAAGTGAAAATATAAGCAATTTTAATTCAACAAAATGTTTATAAGCTTTGAATGATGAGGCGTTAATGCCGACAATCTAACACAACCACAAAATATCGAGATGAGTGATAAGGTAACAAGTGCCACTATCTTGTGCCTCAGAGATAAGGTGTTGAGGAAGGCCCTGAAGGAGAAGACCACAACGACAATGTCAACCATATTAAAGTCTTTGTATATGAACAAATAATTCGCTCATATACTAATCTTAAAACAACAACTCTATTTATTTAGGATAGTGGAGTCAAAGCCCATTGTGGAGCAATTGAAGAATTTAATAAAACCATAGATGATTTCATGAACATTAAAGTGAACCTTGAGGATAATGATAAGACTCTACTCTTATTGTGTGCATTACCTAAATATTTGGATCACTTCAAGGATACCATGCTTTATAGAAAGGAATGCATTATCACCTTGGATGAGGTCCAAATGGATCACAAGACGAAAATGAGATATCCAATTTTAAGACTTGAAGGTGGAGAGTTTTGTAGAAGACTTGAGATAAATTAAAACCAACTAGCAGTTACAAGTTTAAGTGCTTTAATTGTTAGAAGACTAATCACTTTAAGAAGAATTATCCTGAAGTAAGGGCAATGATGATTTCATGCAAGTTGCAGTTGACTCGGAGGAGGATTATGACAATGCTGGTGTATTGATGGTACCAAATTGGGAACTTGAGGAGAATTGAGTCATGGAATCAAGATGCTCATTTCACATGTGCTCAAGGAAGGAATACTTTGAGACTCTAAAACTAGAAGAAAGTGAGATAATTCATCTTGGAAATGGAAAGGCTTGTAAAGTTCAAGGAATGGGTTCAGTTCATCTTATTATGTGTGACAATTTGAGTTCATATAGCAAGATATGAGGTGTGTTCTTGAACTTAGGCGAAATTTATTATCAATATGCATATGGTTGATGAGTTAGGGTATGAAACTAGTATTGAGCATATGATAAGGGAAATTTCACATGATAAAAATATAATAGGTAAAGGTACCGAAGTGTGTGGGTTATATATGTTAAATGGTTTTAGTATTATTGGTTATGCATCAGTATCTAGTCAAGACTCACATGGTATGAAGGTGAGAAAAACACAAGAAGGGGGGGTTGAATTGTGTTAGCTTTGTCTTCGTTTATCCTACTGATGTCACAGTTCAGAAGCAACAGACTAGTAGCTTCTGAAGTAGTGATCAGAGACTAAATATGCAGCGGATAAAAATAGAGTGAGAGAGAGAGAGAAGAAAGACACAAAGCAATTATACAGGTTCCTTCCACAAACCGGAAGTAGTCATGTCCCCCTTGCACTTCCAAGGAGATTTCACTAACAATGTAATTTCAAATTACAAGTACTCAAGCACACAAGCAAGAGATTTCCAATGCTCAAGTACAACTACAAGAGACTTACAAATGCTCAAGCACACAAGCAAGAGACTTACAAACAAACAGATTTACACAGAAAATTGTTTGAGTTTGAACACTTGATATACAATCAGTGGTGTTCTCAATACAA
>Ga0315915_1005417_pt1 | contig 15914 bp, 7 predicted proteins | sample MpolbnodulesMG_FD_207738 | JGI IMG/M metagenome (GOLD analysis project Ga0315915, IMG submission 207738) | Medicago polymorpha root nodule microbial communities from Los Angeles, California, United States - branched nodules | ecosystem: Host-associated > Plants > Roots > Nodule | place: USA... | reverse complement strand
TAATATCATTAGTTTTATACTTCATATTATTTTAAATTGTCTCATATTTCATAAAATATATAAATATGGTTATTTCCACAACACATTTTAAATAAAATTAACCACAATGATATATCTCTTTTTTTTTGCTAACCCTCTAGTTCTCATGGTAAAGGGGTCACATATGCTACAACCAATTCACATCTTTGTGGAAATGCACTTGTTAAATTTAAAAATGTCATGTTATTATATAGAACAACTTCACATATGCTATATGCTTCTTTGCTAGTAATGTGGGACTAAAAGACTATGTTTATACTCTCACTTTCACACCCTACTACATCTTGGTGGAAATGTACTTAGTGTTCTATGATCGAATTGCACTTTGACTTCTAGTATTTCAAAAAATGGATGTATGTCCACCATCCTTAAATGAGTGGCATGGATATGGTTGCTCTTAGAAGATAAATACGATCAAATAATTAAGATTACGTTCAGACAAACCAACTATCTTTATATTCCTTGGTGCATTTTTCAAAGTGGATAAAGCCACTTTTCCTTTAAGGGAACAAGATGTCCGTCAAATGTATTAAATTTATGCATCTAGATAACAAAGGATCAAAATGTCTACCGTCAAATTTAACAAAGGATCAAATTGTCTAACGTCAAATTGTCAAATGATAAAAAAGGTCATTCATAGTAGAGGTGTCCCCGTGGATTAATGCCGTTATTGTCAAATGATAAAAAAGGAGTAGATTCTTATTATCGACCTGAAATTATAAGTGACATATGAATGCTTAAATTGATACATCCTCCGGTAATAATTTTTTGAAGGACATTATCTGGTTGTTATTATAAACAAAAATAAATATTTTATATTCATTCATTAAATTATATATATGGTCTACAATAAAGACCATATGTATTACTAATTGTGTCCAATGCTTAAAAAAATTCACTCGCATGTAATTAAAAAAATAGTGATTAACATAAAGACAACATTAATAAATAATAAAATTGTGTCCAATGCACCAAGCTTATTTACTCAAAAAAAACTTTAAGCTTACGTTTTTTCACGATAGAGGACGATGAGTCTTATTCAAAATGTTTATTATATACGTCATAATTTTTGGTACTTTCTTTTTTCACCCTAGTAACTTCTCGTGTCATGTAGATTTTGGATTTTATAATCCGAACAACCTAAACGCCCTCCAAAACACGTTAAAACACCATCTACTATGAATTTTAAACAATGACCTACTTTGGGGGAGAGGGATCTCTCCGCTTCACTTTCAATGAGTTCTTTACAAGAGATATACAAGGGTTACAATAAATTAGCTTCAACAAACTCACAGAGAACAAACCCTAATTTCTACCTTTTTTCCAATCTCTCTAATAAGCAAGACACTCAATGATTTTCACTCATTCAAGGTGTTTACAAATGTTTCTCAACCCAAGAGAACCTCACCAAAGATACTCAACCTTAAAGTTACCTCCTTTGATTTTCCAAGTTTCTCTCTCTTAAAGCTCTCCTAAAAAATGAACATTGAATGTTGAAATAGTGCTCATACACTGTCAAAATTGTGTAACGATTGTCAAAATTGTGTCATAATAAGTTTTATACACAGTACAATACTACAATCTTATCCAAAAATTGTGCCACGCCTGTCAAAATCGTGTCACAATTTTCTTCCAATAGTAACCTTGCATTTTGCCTAAAAAATTGTGTCACGGTATGAAAATCATGTCATAATTCTTCAGCTTACAAAACTTCATTATTTAGTCAAATTACAACACATACACAAATATATAAATATAGGGTTTTGCTAGAAGACACTTTTTCCTTCATAAAAATTAGTGGGTGTCATCTAGCAAAACTCTATAAAAACACCCACGAGTTTTTATAAAGGTGCCTTTTAACAAGTTATAACTAAAAAGTGGATAATCATACCTTTAGGTGTGAGTTGCTAAAAGACACCTTCATAAAAACTAAAATGTGTCTTCTAGCAAAACTCATATATATCAAATTGCATCAAGTGGCCTCAAACATCAACAAACTTCAACCTAACCATTCTTCTAGTTTTATTTAGATTTCTGCTCTTCCCCCCTACACTTCTCGTTCGCGCCCTACAGCCATGACGAAAATACTCTTGCGTTACTTAAGTAATGTTGCGTGAGTTAACTCACACAAGGGTATTTTGGCCTGCGTGAGTTAACTCACGCCATTTTTGAAATTGCAAAAGTGGGTTCAATTTCAATTATGCGGTGTTGGGTGGTTAAGCTACTATATTTGGTCCCTTTAACTGTAGTAATATTTTTTTCTTGTATTTTGTGGGCATGTATTCTTCATGGATTATTTGGTGTGTTATTGATGTGGGATCCACAGTGAATATGGAACCCAAGTTCGGACAACATTCTAAGTCAAAGTATTGTCTTGAGCTGCACACAATCATGATTTTGTTGGTATGATTCACAACCACAAGTCTTCAATCATGATTCCCTTGAACAGTGAAGCCATTAATGAACAAACCACCCTTAAACTTTTGGAAGATCCCATACAACACACTAAAACGTTGTGATCCACAGTTATATATCCACTTTTGCAATTTGAAAACTAGCGTGAGTTAACTCACGCAACGTTACTTAAGTAACGCAAGGGTATTTTTGTCATGGTTGCGCGAGCGAAAAATGCAGAGGGAAGAGCATAAATCTTTTATTTATAACACAACAATTAATGATTGGCCCCTCTTAGTACATCTTGCTATATATCCCCCTACAAACAAAACATACTATATACACCTCCAATACAAAAAATTGGGCTCCAGAAACTTGGGTCCTAGATCGTCGCACCTCCTACATATGCCCAGGGCAGGGTCAGGCCTGAGGCTGATTGTGGTAATTAAATCATTAAATAAAAAAATGTGTATCTTTTTCTTAATTTTCCCATGTCGCAAAGATCACCTCAATCAGATAATTACAAACTCAATGGATTTCCACTTGTATCCTTATCAATGGATTTCCACTAGGTAGCTTGATTTGAGCTTGTTTGTTCTAACGGATTAAGGGCTTCACTAAACCTCTTCGAGTGAACTCTTATGACACGTTCTATAATGGGATCTTAATATATATCCTTATGGAGTTTAAATAATTCTCTTACATATTATCAATGACCTTGAATGTTGTTACTTTCATATTTTGTATTTGAATATTTGGGTAATAGCCTTGACTATAACTTTTGAATGTCGTTGAGATTTATATTTGAATTTTAGCTTTTTAATTATTATTTTTGGTCTAGTAATTGTTGATTTTTAATTTAATTGAGCTTGTTCATCTTTTTTGTCTGAAATATCATTTTCGGCTGAAACAGATTCTAATAATATAGAATTTGGCTGAAAGGTAAATAAAATATGATCAATAATTATACCGGTCATAATTTATACACAAAAACCCTTCTTTCAAGTGTTCAATTGAGTTTGCGTATTTGGCAAAACTTCAAAACCTCTTTTAATCTTCGATATTTTACTTTAGCCTAGTTACTTTTGAAAAAGATTGATCGTGAATCACAAATATTCATGTGATTAGTTTTCATGCATTGACAATGTAATTTTTTTTACACATGCATTCAACCACATCACACTAAATAGATAATTTCACGAAATCCGAAAGAAAATAATATCTCACCAATTATTGATTTTCTATGAAAATGTCACTTGCCATTAAATAGTATTCACTATTCATCATTAACTGCAAACATTACATACACTTAGACTTATTGCACAAAAGAAAAGTAAGAGAAATATAAACGCCTTTTAGACGTATTAAAATGAACAACACATTATAGGACAATAATAGTGGCACAAACAACTTATTAGCACCACTAAAAACTCTAGATTTGAGCTAAGCGATTGATATCAATAGGATAAGCATCTGAAGCAGATTGTGCATTGTAAGCTCTTCTACCAATAACACTATTTCCAGCTTCAGTTGGATGAAATGCATCCCAAAATAAGAACCCATTCCGATCCCTACATGCAGGTTGAAAGGGCAAACATGTAATTTGACCATTGTTTCTTCCTACACCACAGCATCCAGCATTTGTAACTCTAAAACCTGAAAATTAGAACAAAAATATTATTTTGATAACTTGAAAACATATATTTATATTGTCCATCTACCCTTTCTTTTTTTTGTACTAATTCGTGTCCGGTAAACGTGTCAGACTTAAATTTACACGGAACCTATCCAATGTGCATTCGACAACCTTTTAAGGTCGTTCATATATTATCACTCAAATTAGAAGACCCACATGGAAATAAAATTAGCAAAATGCATGCATGTCCAAACTTTGACTTCAAAAATTGCTTAATTGTGAATTTAAGCTATTTTAGGGAGAAAATAATTACCATAGGATGATGGGCTGGTTATGATGTCTTGAAAAATACCATAAACATTTACATAGATGAATCTTGCATCAGGAAGTTGGTTATTGAGTTGATCAACAAGAGATCTTAATCCATTGTTGAATAATTGATTTGCAGAATTGATTCTTGCTACACACGTTCTACCATCTGGGCTGTTTTGGGCCAATGCATTTGGGGTGCAACCTATTTGTCCAACTCCAAATAACGCCATTTTCCTTGCCCCATAATTGTATAAAATCTGAATCACAAACACAACAATTGAACTTTTAATTTTCTTTCCAAAAAAAAAATTGAACTTTTAATTTGTGACATGATATGAGCCGATAGATCAATTCATTATAACGGTTGATATTTGGTGTGACCCTGGTGACTAGTGTTAACGGATCCTAACTCATATAATGCGTATAGAAAAAGAGACTGACCCTGAGTTGCTGAGCATATGCTTGAAGAAGGACATTAGCATATTGTTGAGGTGTGAATTGTCTACTAGTAGAATAGATTGTAGGCATGAAATAGTTGTTAAGGTAATCATTGCTACCCAATCCAATTGTATAAATGCACTTGCTAAGATAATTTGCAGCAGTGTTCTCATCTCCAAAATAATTTACCAATTGGGACACTGTCCTTTGGTAGTTTTGCACTTGCCCTCTAAAGCTAATTCGTTGTCCCTACAAAATAAAGATCAATTTTGGAAAATAAGATTGTGGTTACTATGAAGAAAAAAGACAATCATATGTGACATTATTAAAAGCAAAACAAAAAATAGGTACCAATTGTTGTCCTGTTTCTTCTCTGATTCCAGCAGCTGCTGAAGCATAATTGACTCCTCTGAGTATTTGTCGGCCTCTAGCTGATGCATAGGAAGGTATGTAACCATTGAACCCCAATTGCTCAGCTGTTAAATTTCCATTAAATGTTAGACAAGAGTAAATAAAGACAATTCCTTGCATGCATACAAGGCTATATATTAATTAAAGAGTCAACTCATGAATATATAGTTGAGAAAGATAAATAAACTAGAGTAATACTGATTGTACAGTACAAATAAAAAAGTTATATTAAGCCATCCAAGATTCAAAATATCCTTATATAATGTGAAAAAATATTTTTTTTTTACATTGAAAAATTATTTAAACAAAATAATCATTTTCAAAAGATTTTATTGTTTGTTACATTTTTTTTTTATAAGGCACAAAAACACTAAAAAGTCAGGATTATGGGACCTTACGCAAGAGTATTACACCAAAGCCAAACTAAGGCAAAACAGACAGAAACATAGTAGAATTCTGTTTGTTACATATTTTTTTAACAATGAGAAGTTGTTTTGAATAGTTTTCTAAAAAATCATTCTTATAATTGATTTAAAAAAATAGTTTTCATCATAATAAACAATCACAAAACGACTTCTTCTTTTTTAAAATATATATCTCTAAAATATATATCACTTTTTTTATAATTTGTATCAAACGATCACATAAGGTAGCTAATTAAGAATGCAAAGTTGGCTTAATTTTTTTAATAATCATTTTTTGAGTATATTTTTTTATTAAACAAAAAATATTTAAATATCCAAAATAAATTAATTAATCTCGAAAAGCAATCTCACCAATCACATCAACAGTGGTTTTGCCGTTAGAAAATCTTCCAGTTGGTCCGCCAGGAAAGTCAAGTCCATAAGGTAAGTAATTAGCTTTTGCTATAGAAGTGAGTTGGTTGTTGTTACCATTATCCACCAAAGAATCTCCAAAAATAAAATAGCAAGGTACTTGTTGTGCAACTCCAATTCCACTCCACAAACTCAAAACCAACACTACTATCCCTATATTCATCATAGAGAGATCCCAAAATGCCATTGAAAATTTGAAGCAAGAAAATGGAGTAAATAATTGTAATGGCTAATGGGGTGTGTGTGAAAGAGAGAGGGAATTGGATGGTGAAAATGTGAAATGAGCAAAGCTATATATGTAGTGGAGGATGGAGGAAGAGAAATGGGGCAAAGATTTAAGGCTTTTACGTATGGTTGAGGATATTTTGGTAGAAGCTAGCATTAAATTTACGCGGATATAATGTGAAACTGAATGAAAATGCTGGCATGAGATCTAGTTCTGCGTGCATGATCAGATCACCACCATCATATCTATTTCTATTGTCTTTAATGTGAAATTATTGCATTTTGTAGTGTTGAGCATGAGTCACACCATAGATGTGGAAAAGTGGATGTTGAGCATTATGTAAATGAGATGACCTATAAATTTAAAGAAAATGTTAATCAGTGTTCTAAAGTACTGATTAAAGAATCAACGTGATTAAAGAATACATTGGATATAGTGTTGAGGTTGAGACGTCTTCAACTCACTTATATAATTGTTCAAAGTCCAACGTGATAATCCTCAAATCCGAGTGATTCAACACATTGTAACCATTATAGGCTAGTAGTTCTAATTAACCATCAAATATTTGCTACTATCTTATATTTTGTTATTTACAAAAGATGAAAAGAAAATCGCTATATATAAATGGTGCTAGTTTTTTTTTAGAATAATACATTGCTTTTTTTTTTTAGGGAAAGAATAATACATTGCTTGATGACTAGTTGTTGATATTTCTGTAGTAATACGTTGCAAAAAGCCAGCTCGATAATACTATATTTGTTTATAGAAAAAGCCAGCACTAGGAAAGTTCATGTGCGTCAAATTACCAATCATTTTGATATTTTGACACTTTTGCATCATAGAAATGTTAATAAATGCCAGTTATACATATTCACAAAATCAACATCATATTAATTAGGCATGCAATGGCAATTATTATCAAGGAAAAAAATGAAAATTACTATATCAAGTAAGTAAGCACATAGTGCCTCCAAAAAAAAGTAACTACGCAGAGATAAAAACTGTGAAATAAAAAAGGATTCCAATTAATTAAAGGATAAAAATGAAAATTTAAATTAAATTATTAACAAAATGTCCTCTTTTTAAGCGAAGTTTTTACATTATTTATATCCTTCACCATTTTTTTTAGGGATATATCCTTCACCATATTCACTATCATAAAATAAAATAAAAATGGAGAGTAATCCATGGCCCATGCCTTAGTATATAATGTGGTCGGTTGAATCCTTGGGAATTCGTCAACTAACATTAAATGTCACTGATAGTACTAAGATTTTTTTTTTTAGCAAACTGATAGTACTAAGATAAAGTTTCAATTTGTCTCTGAAATATATCTATCACTCTCAAACTTAACTTTTAATTAAAATATATAAAATAAAATAATAATTCTTGTTAAAATATTTTTTTTAGGGAATTGTTAAAATATACTCCCTCCGTTCCAGATTAAAGCTCATTTCACACATATTAAGAAAAATGTATAAATAAAGGAGAGAGAAAAATAGTATTAAGTGTTTTTATTAAATATTGATGCATTCTCATAAATACAAAGTTGAATATATTGAATTGAGAGTGATGAAAACAATATTAATTAGAGTAATAAAGGGAAAAAAATAATTAATATTGTATTGGAAAGTAAATGACTTAATTATTTTGAGACACTTTTTTTTTTGCAATTGACTCAGTTATTATGGGACGGAAGGAAGAAGTATATTTTTTTTTTTTTTTAGGGAAGGAAAACTTAGTTAATATCTGTATTTTGATGGATTATTTTTTTACAAATATCCGTTTTTTAAACAATAATTCATTTGTTATTACTTGTTATGATTTTCATATAGTAATTCAGTAAGGAAAGAGCTGATTGAGGAAAGAATTACAGTAAATCTGAGAAACGAAATTAAAGATTTATGCTTTGTTGTCGGATAGAAAAAATTGAATATTTCTGACAGTATTACCTAATAAAAAGCATTGGAACGAAGAACAGAGTGAAAAGTCGACACTCGTTTTGGTATAGAAAGCCGAGTCAGATTATTTCTTCAAAAACAAAAGGCTCAGTCAACTTACCAATCCATGGAGCAACTTGTCGTTGACATATGTGTCGGCCATGACTGCTGCACCACATGATCGGTCTTCCAAGTCAACGTAAAAAGCGGTGCTAACAGCTTAAAACATCCACACACACACAGTAGAGCTTCTTGGAACATCTTTTTTATAAAAAGAATATAAATTTGTTGATAAAAATTGATGAATTTATATTATGATTTAGGAATATGATAGATCGGAGTTTTTGTTTAATGGTGTTGATTTGAGACTTTAGACTATATTTTTTTTCAAAATAACATATTCATTTTCCCCGATGCTAATGAAGATGGGTTAGTTTAGATTCTTAAAAAAAGAATCAAATTTTGTTGACTACTTTATCTTTTGTAAAAAGAAATAAAGGGTGTATTTTTATTTTTATTTTTGGTAGTGACAAAGGGTGTATTTAGTTGGACACTGTCTTAATAAAGAAAAATATTAAACACACATAAATGATAAAATTTAAAAATATATAATTTAGTTATGTTATTTAATATTATTTCTTTTTTAAATTTTATCATTCGTGTATATGTCTAAATAAATGTCCCTGTGAACTTAACTTGGTTGGTAAGGATAATGCATAATATATGTAAGGTCTGGAGTTCGAATCACAGACATCACAAAAAAAAATGGCCAAATAAATTTTATTTAAGGTTGTGACTATGAAAAAAAAATTCCATCCATAGTATGCTCTTCCATTGGCTTGTTAAAATAATTCTTTCATTTTATAAAAATTGATTTTTCGGTCCCCGTATTTAACATTTTCGGAATTCCAATCCCCCATCTCATTTTTTGGTATTTTTTTATGATGTGGCATATTTATTTGTGATGTGGCTGCTCTTACTAGACATATTTTTGCTAACATAGATATTTAATATGGTTTACTGAATGTCGATATCTTTTAAATGAATAGATCACATCATAAATTTTAGGAAAATACGGGGACCAAAAACCCAAATGATTCCTCCTTTGGTGGAGCTCATCAACTACGTGAGCCAATTTGCTTAGTTCAAATTATTTTTTTTTAAATACGAGGGAAATAAGTGCATTTAGGCCTAATTTTTTTAAAAGGAATTGTTTAAGCAACTTACAAAACAAATTATGTTGAAATAAAAGTCAACTTGTTATAGAAATAAATACACATTTTTCTATACAAAAATTTCCTCTTTTCATCTTAAATAATGTCTTAAAGGTATTTGTTAGCATTTTCCTTTTTAGTGTTAGAGGGTCATTTTAGTGAACGAGAGGTGAATGTGACAATGTGGAACTGTGATAGTTTCAAAAGTACTCCTTGTAGTGATGGCATAAATTCGAGTTTCCATAAATAGTCTTAGAGTGATCTTCAATATGATTTTATGAGAATCCTAACTAATTTTATATGGGTTCTAATTGCACATTCATATATAGCGTTGATTCCGAATATCGCGAGTCCTCATAGGCTTTTGAACTTTAGGCATATCTCTTTGGTAGAGTGTGTATAAGGTAGTGGCTAAGGTTCTTGTTGGCAGGTCGAAGAAGGTTATCGGTAAAGCTATTTTAGAATCTGAGTCAAATTTTGTGAAAGGTTGTTAGATCATATTGATGATATTCTTATGGGTAACGAGGCAATGGATTAGGCAAAAAAGATGAAGAAAGTCATTCTTCTATTTAAATTTGATTTTGAAAAAGCACGTGATGCAATATAATGGGAGTAATTGGAAGCAATGATGGTAAAAATGACATTTCCAGCAAAATGGAGGAAATGGAAGGCTTTCACTTGAGGGATGATCCTCATTTTAGAATTTCCCAATTACAATTTACATATGAAATATTCATTGTATAAATTATTAATATATTGTATATTATTTAGAGATAATTGAGGCACAAGTTAGATATACAATGATGTTGTCTTGAGCCTCAAGTATCTCTAACTTGGGCATCAAGTATCTTAGGCATCAAGTATATCTAACTTGTGCCTCAATTACCTCTAAATAATATACAATATATTAATAATTTATACAATGAATATTTTATATTCTAATATGACACATTGATTTTGTTAGAGAAAAGTTGGGCTTTATTAAGGTTAATTTGCATAAAATCTTGGAAGAGTTCCCTCTAGTGCTTAATTGTAAAATCTTGGCGATCCAAGATTTTTATCTTTTAGGAATGCTCTGGTAGATATAATAAGGAGACTCTTCATATGAAAGTATAAAATTTCATAAGTGAGTGGTTGTCTTTTGCTACTCCAAGTATTATTTCTAAAATTTAATCTTTTTTTAAATCTTTGTTATGGGGAAGAGTGAGGAAGTGTGTAATGTTCAATGGGACAGTGTATTATTAGATCGAAAGAAAGGTCGTTTAGGTTTGAGTAAAGTGTGAGAATTAAGTCTTTCGTTATTAGGTGAGTGGTGGTGGAGATTAAGGGTGGACATCATGGGGTTATGGTTCAAAGTTTCATCCCATCAATATTGCGTAAAGAGATGGTTGGTAAGAGATAAAGGTAATAAGGCGTCATTTGGTAGAAGAACTTGCAGATATTTAGGAATGAGGATGTTGTTGGAGTAAGCTCTAATAACCAATTTCTATTGATTATATTTGCTTTTGTATCACGAACTTAATATACAAATGTATGAGGCATTTCTTTAATATATTTTCCTCAAAGTAATAAAGTTCATAGAATAGCTGAATCAAACTCCATGTACTAATGGTGTTTCATTTATTAGAGCTAAAATTTCTTATGACGAACTTCTTGGTAGCAATCTTTTGTCTCTCCCCCCAATGTGAAGGTGTTCTTCGTGATTGTCGTGGTGTGTCTATTGCATCATTTTCTTGGAGTATGAGTAGGTGTTCTATGAATTATGCAAAGTTATCGGGAATTTACCATGGTCTTTTGATAGCCAAGCAGTGTGGATTTCAACAAGTCATTGTAGAGGGTGATTGTCTTTCCGCCATTAAAATTATCATAATCATAGATCGTGTAAGTTTTTAAGTGGTTTTCATCATTTGTTGTATTATATTAAAATGTATTATATCCCCTGTTGTGTGGCAGTTAAGGGTGTTCATGTCCAATTCAGTCCACTATAAATGGTAGTAACGGAATCGAAAAACCAAAAACCGAACAAAACCCAAACCCAAAAACTTAGAAAAAACCCAAATTTTAAATGGATTGGATAGGTTTTCGGTTCCCATAGTATAAACCGATCCAATCCAAGCCAAACCAAAATATTTATGATTTTTTTTATAAATTTTTCTTTAACTTACGATCATGTAACTATTTTCTAGATTTGTTTTTTAATAATATTGACTTTTTCCCTTCTTTTAAGAAATATTATTAATTTACGATTCTATAACTATTTTCTTTAATTTACTATTTTATTTTTTAATGTTTCTTTATTTTATACTTATTCATCTTTTTCGTAACCTTACCTTTTTAAAAGAAAATGAAAACCAAAAATTAATCCAATCCAAACCAAAAATTTTAGATAAGATTGAATTGGATTTGATTTTAAAACCAAATTAATTGGATTAACAAATAACAAAACCAAAGAGATTGGATCGGATGATTTTTTCTCTCAAAATAGAACCAATCCGCAAACATCCCTAGTGGCGGTAGCCTAACCAATAGCTTTTTATTTTTTAAAAGGGTCTTGCTAATTTGTGCCCTTTGTTAAAGATTCCATAAATGATAAATATTTATTACAAAACATTAATTTTTAGCCTCTAAAAGAATAAATTGGCACAATTTTTCTAAACAAAATTTTCACTTTAAATTTGTTTGTTAACATGTGCCCTAAAGAAACAAGTTAACATTTCCTTTTTTCTAAATTATAGTTTATCTTTTTGTTTTTAAATGGATAGTACATACTATTTTTTATGTAACAAACGGATGGAGAATATTTATTTTCAATATTTATATATTACTTTCTTTACACAAAATATCTATTATTATCTATAAGTCAATTTTTTTTTTGGATAGACGAAATTGCAAAATCATTATACACTCACACACATAAGTGGAGGTACCGGGGTTCGAACCCCGATCATGGCGTCCAGCCTAACAATTTCAACATTTTACCAGTTAAGTTAGGACTTGTGAACTCTATAAGTCTAATTTATAAAATAAAAAAATTTGAACAACTATATGCAAGGTTTAACTTTATATTGAACTGGAAAGACATGATTTACTGATATAAGAGATACTATCAAAGACATGATGTTTGTGTAGGGATGTTATCAAAGAACCCAAAAGATAGTCAATTTAATATTTATATATGACACTCTAAAAATACAGTCAATTTAATACTTATATATGACACTTTTAAAATAAAAAAAAACGTGCGATGCACGGGTCGAATTCTAGTTATGAATATTTTCTTCCTTTATATAGCACACGCATAGAGTACAAATATTAACACGTTCAATATTTTCTCCTTTGTCCTCCTATATATACCTCCCCAATCAAAACCTGTCTTTTCCAATTCACTAATCCACCCATTATGACTTCATATTAATTCATTCTTTCATTCATTTCTAGTCATAAAATTTAAATTTATCTTGACAAAGTAATTAACTATGTTTACAAATGAAAAACAAATTAGCAGAAGAGGAATACATCAAAACATGAAATCTTTCGCAGCAGTGTCAGTTCTCCATAATCTGTCTTTCTTTGCTCTCTTTCCCATTGTCTAACATCTGATGATGAGAAATAGTTGTCATTCATTGAAAATTGTAATGATTTTTTTACCGTTCGAGTTTAAAACGATTAACATAATTAAGTATATTCCTCACAATTGTAGCACTTGAATCGATATGTAATCAGTAATATGATTGTCGCGGCCTAGTACTACAGAGATTAATTAAAATGTGCTCTTCAAAGTGGTTTATACTTTTGGCATCTAACATTGTTTATCACTAATTTACATATTAATAATTTGGGCACCAAATCCCCTGATTGCAAATAAGATGGTTTTCAATGCTAAAGAATCAAGTATCTCAGTGCACTGTGGTGTCTTGGAGATGGTGGTTTTGAACTTTTGGCTTTTGAAGTTTGAACTTATTATTAATAATCAGAAAGAAGTTGTGTTCAACTCATTCTAAGTTGTTGAATATTAAATGCAATTATTTGTAAAAAATTTAGACAAGCGTGATTATGATTATCATTGTTAGTGTGACCAGTGCCCTTAAGGCATAAGGTAAGGAACATAACATAGTAATTTTTTGTTGGAATGTGCATTCAATTTACTTTTTGAATTTATAATAACTAGAGTGCACAAAATTTAAGGGAACATTTCTATTTTTGGGTTTCTTATCTTGTGCCCTAAGGACACAAGTTAACATGACATTGTTTTAAAAAGAGTAAAATGTAGTTGAATATTAACCATGGTTAGATGTCATCATTTAGTTGTGAAAAGTAATTTTTAGACAACAATTACCCTCCATTTAGACACGTGGCAGACATAGAAGCAAGGGCATTAAAGTGTTTTTCACATGGTCTTCCTTAGAGCACAAGATAAGGAACTTAAAAGTAAAAATGTTTCCTTAAATTTTGTGCATTCTAGTTATTATAAATTTAAAAAGTAAATTCAATGCAAACATTCCAACAAAAAATTATTATGTTAGGTTCCTTCTCTTATGTCTTAAGGGCACAAGTTAACATTTCCTATAAAACAAATATAACAATCAACCATTTTCTCTCTTTTCAATATTTCCACCGACAACACTCTATCTCACAGCTGTACTTTCTTTTGAATACACATTTGGGAGGTAAATTTCAATTTCAAATTTTAAATTGCAATTTCTCTTCTATATATATCATTCACTCATTTAATACTCCATTATTCTAAAATTATTCTCTCACCTTTGTTTTTCTCTTCTTTCTTCTTATTCTTAAAAACATATTTTCATCTTCTCCATTTCATGTTAACTCCATTTTGTTTTCTTCTTGATGCAGAAAAATTGTTCTTACGGGAAGCTAAAAAAACATCATTTCCTCTTCACAAAGGTATGAAGATCAAGATTTAACTCATTTATTTAATGCAATGTCTTTGTTTCTTTTATCATTCATATCATATTGTTAACAAAATACATTTTTATTTTTAGATTCATTGACAAAATACAAGTACCTAAATTTTAAAAGTGGGTAACAACGTAAATTTTAGTAGCTTGTAGTACTGAAATTGGTTAATGACATAAGCAAGTTTTTGTGTTGCCAAAATTGATGATAAAAAAAAGATCATAGGCACTTATAAAAGATTCAAAATTAGAAATAATTGATAAAATTTAAGTAAAAAAAATCACTTTTTGTTGTTTTAATAATGTGTTAAATGCACAATTTTCAAGATAAATTTTCTATTTTAAACTTTGTAACAAATGTCATTAGAACATACAAAACACTAGATAGCATTTCTCATAAAAGAATATAAAAAATTTGGCAACAAAGAAACATTTTGCACCGATGCGTAAACAATGTATCTCTACCCAAAGAAGTTTTTTTTTGTGCTACTAAGTGTTGAGTCTATAAGAGCACCGTGCGACAAAGAATGATGTCTCAACATGAGAATCATCTCAGTCTCAGTCGTTAATCATGGTCTTCGTTTATCATCCATTAATGACTATTGCATCTAAGGTCGTGCATCCAATAATGAACCCAAAGAAGTTTGTGATTTCAAACGACTATTGCATCTAACTAAATTAATTGGTTATTGACAAGGTTTGAACTTAATTTGTAGCTTCCCCCTCGAGAGTTGTTTCAATCTTCAGAATATGGGGGAAGTGATTACTGCACATTATTTTAAACCACATCTAAAGTAACTAATATCCCCATAAAACGAAAATAGAAACAAATGACAAGAGAACCATACTTTATGCTTGATTTATTGAGAGTTGTTATTTTTATAAGACAAACATCATATGTTTACTTCTACATTAGCCGATGTCGGACTCACTCACATAACATTTCTCTTTTTCTCCTTTGTCTTACGCCTACACAATCAAAACCTGTCCAACCCCATTCACTAATCCACCAATTACAACTTTATATTTATTCTTTATGTCATTGATTTCTAATCCTAAATTTGATTTTCATAAATTAATAAACTATATTTTTACAAGTGAAACAAATTTGGCAGAATTGGACAAAGTTCAAAATTTAAAATCTTTCACACCACTCTCAGTTTTGCATAATATGTCTTTCTATGCTCTTTTTCCCATTTTCTAACATCTGATCTGATGATGAGAAACATGGTTAACATCATCCACATTGTCACTTTATCATGCCAAATTGCAAATTTGATTCTCTTTATTTTTTTTTAGACTCTAATGCTTTATACACCAATGTTGTTTAGGCTCCAATATTTTTGAGGGATTCCTAGCATGCTTTGCTATACCTTTTTTTTCCTTCTGGAGAAAAAAATATCCCTCAAACTCGTAAAGCATGCTAGGAATCCCTCAAAAATATCCCTGAAATTGTAAGTTTCGTCAATTACCCCCCTAAAATTAACAAAATTTCAATTACCCCCCTGAAATTGCATAACGTTAATCAATTTACCCCCTCCGTCAAATTTTT
>Ga0315915_1005413_pt1 | contig 15922 bp, 12 predicted proteins | sample MpolbnodulesMG_FD_207738 | JGI IMG/M metagenome (GOLD analysis project Ga0315915, IMG submission 207738) | Medicago polymorpha root nodule microbial communities from Los Angeles, California, United States - branched nodules | ecosystem: Host-associated > Plants > Roots > Nodule | place: USA... | reverse complement strand
CGCTTCTACCGAAGTCTAGTAAACACGTGGTATGCAGGCTATGGGTCGATCCCAAAGTAAGTATAATTACTTTATTTTATTATAATGATATGTTACTTTTTATGATTTAAAGTTTTATGTTAAAACAATATAATTGACTTAAATTACGCGTCAATTTAAATTACGCGAGTTCATTTAAATTGACACGTAAGAATTTAAATTACGCTCCTCATTTAAGAATTAAAACTTATGTTAGAATATTTAATGTTTATTTTACTTTTTATTTTTTTAACAGTTTTTTTTTTTTTTTTTGCATTTCAGTTTCAAAATTCGCATACAATGACCGGTGTCTCGCACGGGAATAAGCTTAATCTTAATAACTTGACAGTCCCGGTGCCGGGAGATAGAAATGAATGGTTCTAAACACCAGTGAATGCATTCGATCTTGCCCCCTTCCTTAAGACTGGGTACGACAACATCACTTACAGACTCACTTGTGCCTTGTCAGATAAATGGCATGAGGAGACCAGCAGCTTCCATCTGCCCATTGAGGAGATGTCCGTCACATTAGATGATGTGGTGTGTCTTCTAGACATCCCCATCACTGGGAGGCTCAATGAGGAGAGGGATCTAACTTATGAGCATGATATATTTCTGCTGCAGAATGAGTTGCTTTTTATGCTGCAGGATGCGATGAAAGAGTGAAAAGATTAGTGAGGTGCGTTTGTTAGTTACACTCACCTGAAGAGGTGTTATGAAAGATTGTTGAATAGGTGTAATCAGTTGCAGAAGTCTACATCAGATGAGAAAGAGGAGGGGCGGAGTGATGTTAGGACCGCTTGCATTAAGGCATTTTTGTTGCTCTTCCTTGGCTACACTATTTTTGCCAGCAAGAACAGCAGAAGCGTGAATCTGCTATGGTTGCTTGTGCTTCGGGATTTGGAAAAGTTAGGCGACTGGTCATGGGGCAGGATGGCACTTGCATTTCTGTACAACCAGCTCTCTCTTATCTCCGAATCAAGGAGATGGGTGATCCATTCCCTGAGGACAGGGTGTGGAAGCATGAGATTGGGTACATGAAATGGTTTTACCGTGTATCCCATCCTATTATGATCGCCCCTGCGCCCGTTACTTATTATACAGCTCATGTCGCTCCTTACGAGTAGGTTATTGCTGAGCAGCAGTGGGCCAGACAGCCTCCCGATCCACTCCAGATCAACGAGAGCATTAGAGCCAGAGTGGATAGTTCAATGGGGGTTCCTGATGTGTTTGAAAATCCTATCGTTTCCAGCATTATGGAGGGCATCCGGTCCGAGTATAGCATTATGCAAGAGGTGTCGGTTCCGCGGAGTAGGACTATGAGTTATAGTCCACAAGAGGAGTAGGTTTATTTTTGTGTTTTCTTGACATTTGTATATATTTATATGTTTTAATGAAACTTTGGCGGATATGGATGTAATATATTTACATTTGCGCGTTTGCGTTATTTTATGACATTTTGGTTAATTTTCAATTTATTTTGCGTATTTAAATTTTGAATGAATGAATGTATGTATGATTGAATGAATGATGAAAACATGAATGAAAATGAATGAATGGGTGTATCGAAGTATGAATGAGTGATTAAAATTAGGTAAAAAAAAGTTAAAACATCTGTTCTAGTAGTGGACACAGAACCAAAGTGACTTAACTCACACATGTGTTAAATCCTGGGTGAGTTAAGTCACGTTGTGTTTAGCACCTGCATGACTTAAGTCACGTTGGGGGTCCTTCCGTGAGTTTGGATGGGAGTGAGCAAATTTTAATGGGAGAAGAACAATTTTCAAAAAAATGTTTGAATTCTGCTCTTTACCCAACAAAAATTGCTCACTCCCAACTGAAATTATCATTTTGCCCATACGTGAGTTAACTCACGCAACATGAGTTAACTCACGCACCCCATATATGCAATGTGACTTAAATCACGTTGCATGACTTAAGTCACGTTTGATAAAAATAAAAAATATAAACTATTTTCCACGGGAGTTAAGTCCCGCTAATTGGAGCTTGGTAATCACAGGATGGCTTTGTCCACACATGGCAGTAAGTATATCGTCGAGAGCTGTATTTGCAGTAGGATATTGGATCCACTAATTCATGGCTAAACATGTATCTGCTGTCACACTATCAAAAGTGGCATGCACATAATAAACATTACAATTTGAAATAATTTCTCAAATACATTATACACCTATGACGTGATTATTAAAATTTAAGTGTATGGCTTTGTTGAGTAGTATAATTCCTTGCTACCACATTGTTCTCTATGAGCAACATAACGATAAAATTATGTGGCAAAATCATTGAATTCAGATTTTACTAGTTTAGGAAAACTTACTTGTGGAGAATAAGGAACAAACCACATAAATAAGGGTGCCTGCCAGTAACAAGAACATCCTGTAATTACCAAGCTGCAATTAGCGTGACTTAACTCCCGTGGAAAAAAAAAATTCTTTCTCAAACATGACTTAAGTCACGCAACGTTATTTAAGTCACGTTGCATATATGGGGTGCGTGAGTTAATTCATGTTGCGTGAGTTAACTTACGCAGGGGCAAAATGGTAATTTTTGTTGGGTAAAGAGCAGAATTCAAAATGTTTGCTCTTGATGGGACATCTTTATCAGGTCCGACCCAATACATATTGAGGCCCAAATCAAAATCTAAAAGAAGATTGTTTTTTTGACATTGATTGTGTCTTGGTAACACAAGTAAATGACCAAAAAACCCAACGGTAGTTAACTGCCAGTGTGTTTTTTAGTTATAAGTCAGCGGTAGTTAACTACTGCTGGGGGTATTTTAGTCTTTTACTTGTGTTTTTAGGAAGTATTGAAAGTCAAAAAAGCAATTGTCAATCTAAAATGAGACCTTTTAGATTATTAATAGTTTGTGCAAAAAGAAGTTATTAATAGTATTTATTTTACGACTTTTTGAACTTTTTTGGATGAAAAAACATTCATTAAATTATCGTAATCGATTTCCTTTAACAATTATTTTTCAAATTCATTGGAAAAAACACTTCTTTGGACTGAAGCAACATTGTTTAGATTATGCTTTTTTTTTCCTTTTATTATTTAGTTTATGGTTGTATTTCTAAATGGATCAACTAGAATCAGTATTCTAAGCCTAATAGTAGAACAAATTGTGTATTTATGTAAGTCGTGCAATTTCGTGGGGAATTAGCGTCGTGCTATATAGCACCACTCTAAAAATTAAGTTGTAGTATGTTATAGGTTTGTGCTATGTTTCTTAGGCTCCCCCCCCCACCCACACACACACACACACTCCTCTAATCCCCACAAATATCTCTAAATTACAATACTCCAATATAGGAGGAAACTATATCCATATCCCTCACATTTATCCAATCTAATTAACAATTTTAATTTTGAACAGTCTTCAAGGATATAAAACAAATGGGGGTTAAAAACGACAACAAAGATCCAATTGAACCATTTGAAGGCAAGTACATGACAATGCCTTGTCGTGTAGACATTGGAAAAGTCAGAGTTTTAGAAACCGAGGATGAGTTTAACCATTTAATAGACCAACTCGAAACTCAAAGTTTATTTTCCGTGACCTGGAGCATAGCTCAAAAGGATCATTTCTTGGGTTAGTAAGTCTTCTACATATATCTTTCAATGAAGAGGATTACATCGTCGACTCACTTAAATTTTATGATTTCATTCCAAAAATGAAGACCATCTTTGAAGATGTTCACATATGCAAGGTCATTCATGATGGGAGCAATGATGTACTTGGCTCCAAAAGGATAATGGGATATATCTTGCCAATGTCTTGGACACTTATCAAGTATGCTTGGCTCTTAAAAAAAACAAAAATCCCTCGATTATCTTCTAAATGAAAATGAATACTGAAAAAAATGAATAACATCTTTATTTTTATTCCAAGTACAATGTATAAGTATTTCTCATTTTTCTTGTAGTTACATGATTGGAGGGAAAGGCCATTAACGCCTGACATGATACTACTATATGGTGCTAAGGATACACACTGTTTATTACATATAGCACAACAGTTAATCCTAGAGGCCAAAGCTAAAGGGATATTGAAAGAAATTTGGGACAGATCAGACAAGATCTGCCAAAACTTGTATAAGAATGAAACAACAATTGCTTGTCCAAAGCCAATTATCAAAAAGAATGATCTGAGCACTAGATATGCATGCGGTAATTTATCTATTATTTATTTGTGAATAATTTATATAAAATCACATCTCTAACACCATTCTAATTTCATTCCGACAATGCTTAGAATACTAACAATTATCTGCGGCTGGAGAGGGACATTCATGATGAGTGCTTATCTGCGGCTGGAGGGACATTCATGATGAGTGCCTACAGTTTACTATGGAAGGCAGTCACGTTTGGCAGATGGCTGAATGTTTGACCATAAGCGAAAGTTTTGAGACAGTGTACCACAAATAGATGAATATATATATATATATATATATATATATATATATATATATATATATAGTTTTTTTTCCTTTATCATTTAAAAAATGTAACAAATAGATGAATATATTTATACATACAATTATATCCTTAAATAATTTTTTCTATAATAAAGATTGTTGTTGGTGTCATTAAAAGAAGAATTTAAATTATATTTTGTTGTTATATTGTTGGTGTCATTGAAATATATAACAATGATTAGTTTGATTTGTTATTAACTTGAAAACAACAAGCATTTTGTTTTTGTTTAAATCAAAATCAAAATTTCTTAAAAAAACACATTTTATAATTTTCAAACGTTATCGCAATAAAAAGAGCGGAAAGATGGACGAGTGGGTATCCGTCTTTTTGCTAGCATAATATAATAATAAAAAAAAAGTCCATGAAAACGTGTAGAATTAATCCACAATGAAAATATATAATGGGTTTCGAAACTCACCATAAAATAAAATGGGGGTAGAAACTCACTAAATTTTTTTTGAAACGGCACCGTGAAAAACTAATTTGCAAACTCACTATCAGAAAAGGAAAAGGAAGTAAGGATAGACATGGAAAACTGAGAGCAGCTTTTATCAATAACTTGCAAAATGAACGCAAAAGCTAGTAAGCTACGAATATGAGCTTCGTATAAATCGATTTGAAGGCCTCAATCAATTTGAAAAATATTTATGTCTTTTTTGGTAGACTCACGTTCGAAAAAATTATCAAGAGTACGTGTTTATAATAAAAACAAAGAGCACATGTAGTAAAATAGAATTGTTTTCTTATAAACATATAAAATAAATTAAAATAAATAATTTAATCTAGTAGTCATCTAAAATTTTCTCGAACAATTTATCATTTAAAAAATGAATGAATTATCTTTCAAATTTGAGAAAATCTATGCTAAATGAAATATAATTGAAAATAAAATTTAATGAATGAGAAGATTTAGAAACAAATAAATAGTTTTAAATAAGTAAAAAACTCATGTGAATTTCTTTATGTGTTTTTCATATGATTTTTAGTTAAAAATACACTTTTCATGAATAGTTTATATCATATGAAAAGCACCTAAGAAAATTCACCTAAGATTTTTGTTAGAGTTAAAATAAGGATAAAACTTAGTGCATTTTCTTAAATGTTATCCGCGTGGTACATCACATAAAATACTTGCAACTATCTATGGTTTCTCAAATCCCCAACTTTTTTTAAAGTTTGTTATAATCAGAAAAAATAAATTTTAATCATGTGAAGAACCATACGAAAAGCATGTAAGAAAAATTAATCTAAGTTTTAATTTTAGAATGAATTTGTCCTTAAAATAAATGATTTATTTATAATGACAAATATTAGCAAATTAGTTGTTAAAAAAGAACACAAATAAATAAATAACAAAAACAATCTTATATTTCAAATATATATTTTAGTCTGCGAGTATATGCAGAGTATTGGTATCTATACGTATTTGATACCGGTACGTTTCAATTTTGAAGTATCCGAGCTTCATAGATGCTCAGTAACATAACTTTAACATAAATATTTTTTTAAGGAATCTCTAACATACACTTCTTAATATTTCGGAATATACAATCCGAATAGCACCAAGTTGTGTTTAAGTTTGATTTTTGATAGATTTTCATGGCGAATGACAGGAAAAAATTTAAAAAAGGTGCAAAAATAATTAAACAGCCTAAAACAACACAATAACATAAGTGATGAATCTTTTGGAAAGGTGTTTGAAGATGTACTTCTGTACTTGATCCAGCTGGCCTGCCAACTGACATATTTGGTTCGGCATGTCAACTGGATCAAGTTCATAAGAACCTCTTTGGAATCAGATCTGCAACATAATGATGAAAAACATGGTGTTTCAAGATGATTGTTTTGAGTTAGATCATGTTGCCTTGCTAACTGACATATTTATATTGTCAAGGCAACAAGATCTAGCTCATAGCAACCTCTTGGTGTTCATATCGTTCGGAGGATTTTACAGAGTTTTTTGTTGCGTTTTATAACAAATGAACCAAACACACTTATTTATGGAGGTTTATGTGCGTCGTGGACCACAAAAAATGTTGGTACAATGTGGATCCCACAAAAAATCATGAACATAAGATATTCGGATTGTATAATCCGAAATATCTCTCAACCTACAAAGTGCAAAGTGACTCATTTTCGCCCATTATTAGTTGGTGAAAACAAAGGAATGGAGTTAATCCTCAGATAGAGTGAAACAATGAACAAAATTCATTAATATGTTTTATTTTCCTATATAAAAATATTAAGGATAAGTGTTTGTACCACAATCTCTAACATACATTTTTTTTAAGGAATCTCTAACATACACTTTTTAACACACTCTGATTTGATTGTCAAAAAACACACTCTAATCTAATACAAGAAATTCAAGCGGGTTAATGAAATTATGCGGCGCACATAAATTTCAATTAATACAAGAGAGTGCGACAAAAAGTGTATGTGTTGCTAATATAGCACTGATCCAACAAAAAAGGTCACTTTGCAACAACCTCATAGCTAACCCAGCTGAAAGCCACACAGGTCTCTTCTCACTAACCTGACATCATTTCTTTATGACATTTTCCTATATACTAAGAATGGTAAAATCAAAATTTTCCACACTATTTCATTCAAGGGTCTTCAGCTAGCTTTGGAGAACAGTATGCAACAGCCTCTGCAACAGTTAGGAAGATCTTGTCTTCACCAAGAAAGTTTGCAAAGTTGGATGTGTGGAGTTTGTCTATCACTAGTGGACCAGGATTTGCCAGAACAAGCTGCTCAAGAAAGAGGTACCTTTTTAGTTAAGATATATATATAAAATTGTCACATTATATTTTGTTGTTTAGACCTGTTGTTAGCAAACAAATTTACTTGATTTAATGTGACAATGTTTGGTAGGGTAAATGAAATCAATTTATGACAATGATGTGTGTATAAGTGCGTGATTGCAATCACAGTAGGTTTGTCGAATTCACGGTGAACCATTATGATTTTGTCAAACTCACAGCGAATTCAAACATGCACTAAGACGTTTTTAACTTGTTTTCATATGCTCTCAATAATTGCTTATAAACCAGCTTATAGCTTACATGAAAATAATTTGACTTTATTTATCTTTTGTTATAGAAATAGTTTTTAAATAAAACACCTATATGATAAACTCTTATGAAGACTTCTATATAACTCTTCCAGCAACATAGTTTAGTTACCTGAACTTCTCTCTTTTGAAGACTTCTATATAACTCTTCCAGGGCATGGATGCCACTGGTATCAATATCAGTAACGGCTGCAACAAATTAAACACACATTTGAGGTTAAGCATATTCATAATCATGTGCCTAGTTGAGTTGACGAAAAAGGAAAAATAGAGACTCACGTGACATCTCAACTATCAAAAATTGGATTCGTGTTTGGTAGTCTCTATTCACTCGTTCTTCTTCATCCATCAGCCATCTTAATATCCTGCAATTAGGCATCAGAAATAGGTTTAATTATTGCCAAAAAGAAAGGAAATATTATCATTTTATAATATATGTGTAACTCGATTAGATATCCTAACCATCGTTTGGTTCATCCTGCAATTTTTTGTCTTTGAACATGTTTCTTTCGTCTTTAGACTAACCTTCACTTATTGCCATCAGATGTAATTCCAAATGGCATGCCTTTTTTAAATATTATTAAACCATAAGACCAAACTCGTTAGGTTAATGTTTCCCCGAACTATTAATCACTATTCAGACTATGCAACTATCCAATGTTAAACTCTCAAAACACCTATTTCACGTCTACAACTGCACATTAGGAGTGCGACCAAGATGACTCGATAATAGCTCGTACAATAAATTTAAGATAGACTATGATACTATATTAGAACTTTGTGTTTGAACCTAACCACTATTCACGTCGCATCACTATCTAATGTGAGGCTCACTACACTGCTTATTAGATATTTGGGATTATTGGATGTTATCCTCATGCATCCACATTGAAACTTCTTACATTATGTAGCATAACTAGTGACTCCTGACATTTTCTGAACCATATACAACTTCTGTCTTTGCGGCATAGTTATTAATATGATTGCCAAAAAAGATATACAGCTTGTATTATTTCCTTTCAATTCAATAAAAAAATATTTACATACAGAGGGGGAAAACTTTATTACCTTTCTTTAACATAATTGGAGTTAGAAAAATATATTGCAGAATCAACTCTTATAATCAATACACCGGGAACCCTTGTGGCTTCTGGATATTGCTGGATGTTTCTATAAACAGTTGTCCTAGGGATCTTCCCCAGAATAGCCGTTCGGGGCCTTGTGACTTGCAATAGGATCTTTGCAAAGGATATAGAAACCTGCCACAGCATGAAACAATCATAACAAAATTAATACTAGTACCAATCAGAAACTAAAATTTGAATTATTTTAGAGGATAATAAGATAACTGAGTCTTGGTACTTACAGCAATCAAAAGTCCTATCTCAACCGAGGCGAAAACGACCCCGAAAAATGCTCCCATGCAAGCAACAAAGTCAAATTTATCAATTTTCCATATCAAAATTGCTGCCTTATAGTCAACAAGGTTGATGACTGCACAAATGATGATTGAGGCAAGAATGGCATTTGGAGTGTATTTGAAAAGAGGTGTGATGAATTGCAGGGTTAAGAACACAACAACAGACATGACAATATTAGAGACCGCAGTTTCGCAGCCAGCCATGAAATTTACTGCTGACCGAGAGAAAGAACCTGACGATAGCAAGAAAGTATATCAGCAGCTATATAATGATTAGTTTATAACACGCTTAAATGAATTTCAATGATTAATATAACCAATCTATCATAAAATTAACCAGGAAAATTATATTTTACTCCTGCAGTTTCCACATAAGGCCCTCGACTTTGGTTCATAGTGAAATTATAAAAAAAATGTTCTTAAGATCCCGTTAAAATTTACGTTGCATTATCTGATATGCTTTTAGTACTTTCTCAATCTTACCAGTTGCTACATAGCAGGAAGTCATTGAACCAACAACATTCATAGCTCCTAATGCCACCATTTCTTTGTTTCCATCGAGTTGATAGTCTTTCATAGAAGCAAATGTTCTTCCAATTGCTATGGCTTCCTGATAACCAAAATGTAACAGGTTATAATGAGAACTCAAGAAAACGGTAAAATACTCTTTGAATGAAGATAACAGTCTCAGTTTCCTTACAGTCAAAGCTATCATGCCAGCCACAATGCCAATTCTAACGCCTTTCGCAAGGTAATCACCGGTAAAATAAATTTCCTTCACAGAGGAAGGATTTATCCCTTTCTCTATGTGTTTTACCTACACACGTCAATAGATCAAAACATTTACTACTTTCGATAAGCAGCTTAATTAAGCATTTATTATATATGAGCTAGTTCTATAAGAAAATACAAATAAATTCAAACTGTTTTCATATAAGTTATAAGCTGTTTTCATGAGCTATCTTGGAACATTTATGGAAATAAGCTAAAAAAGGTTTATGAACATGTCATCAATTGTTCTCATAAGCTCTCTCAAACAGTCTCACAGGTGCTTATGCCAGTAGATAACCTCAAATAAGCTAATTCAAACAGGTATAGTACTTTTACAACTATTGAATACAATTATAAGCTTCAATGTTCACAATGAGAAAAGGATTATATATACTTACAATTGCAACGCCATGCTTGTCCGCACGGGTTATGTATACAAACAAAGTGGAGAGTACGACAGATATCAATGGAGCAATTGCTGGAACCCAGAAGAATTTTTGGCCCTTCTTTCCCTGATCGACAACATATAACATAATTAGAAAATAATTAACAATCCTAACAAATTGTCAAAGAAATGTTTAGTAAAATGAATAAGAGCGCTTACAATATACTTAGCAAACAGAAGAAAAGCAAGAAAGGTAGATCCAATTAATATAGTTTGCCAGTTCCACTGCAATATGTTAGATATTAATCAGCTTTAGTATTTGCACAGACACACATATACGCATATCTTAGAATCTCATTATTTATTTTGGTGTCCAGGTATAGAGAAAGAAAGCATACTCCATGATGGGCTGATGAGAATACTGAATTCATCACAGATATTATATCAGTTTTCTTTGTGAACTTTTGAATCCCAAGGAAACCCTTAAGCTGTTGAAGAGCTATTGTGATGGCAGCTCCCCCCATAAAACCGACTATTGCAGCATGTGATAGGAAATCAATCAAAAATCCTAACCTGGTTGAAATATCCACCCAATTGGTATGTCATTATCATAAGAGTTTGGTAGCACATGTATAGGGCATTAACACTAGCTATGTAGCAATAAAATTTCTGATTAAAGGCGTGTCAGGTGCCTAATACCGACACTAGTGGTTACATTTCATCACTTTCATTTTCTTAAATTATTAACAGTGTTGTGTTCGGTGTCCGTGACAATATTAGTGATTCGTAGAACAATATTGCTAGAAAAATTCAAAAGTAAACTCGCCTAAAATCAATGAGTCATACCTAAAAACGCCAAGAGTTGCCTGTGTAATCCCGGCAAAAAACGTGGCAGTAAAAGCAAGTCTTCTATATTCTGTTGGATGTGTATTGGGATCAACCTCATTCTGTAGTAAAGTCCCCAACAAGAGAGAAACCACGGCCACTGGTCCTATCGCAATGTCGCGGGAACTACCCATGACAGCATAAATCAGTGGTGGAACAAAGCTTGAATCTATAAAGGATAAAACAAAACACATCAAAATCTCAATCCAACATCCAAAGAAAAACACATATCAATCCAACATCCAAAGAAAAACACATAGAAAACTTGAGCTTGTGATGAGAAACAAGAGTCATACACAGTCCATACTGTGGAGCCAAATTTGCAAGCTTTGAGTATCCAATGTCCTGTTTTCAGACCAAATATATCAAAACATAAAAAAGGGGATCAATTAAAATTACAATCTCGTTGATTTTTAAAAGATCAAAATAAACAATTTAAAGTAAATTTACCTGAGGAATGCAGAGACTTGCAATAGTTAAACCGGCAATAAGGTCCCCTCTAAACTTTTGGAGGGTATAAGTTCTTCCCCAACTAAGTATAGGGAATATGGCTTCAATTCCCAGAATTAACTTACGGGACTTTGTCTGGTCTTTGAAAGGCCTCAGAGGATCATCCGAGAAGAATGTTTCTTTTATGGTGTATTGGAATTCCTTGAAGAGGTTTTGTTTTGGAGGAATTCCAACCTTATGCGTGTATGGTTCCTGGCCTTGTGAAGAAGACAAACTTCTGCTATCCATCTCTTTTGTTTCAACGTTGTCATCAGCAGGATGACTCATTGAGGACGTCAACAATGCCTTTCACTGTAATTTATGTAAAAATCAAATATCAATTAGCTACTGGAATCAAAATATTATAACAGCAGTATTATTGTTAATTAAAGTGGCACTAATGGTCCTTTTACAATTGTCTCCGAAGGGATTTCAGTTTCGTCCATTGAGTTTACATGGTCAAATTCTTACCAGTTACCACTGAGCTGACACTTTATGGATTCATAAGAAGAACTTGGTTTATACTGCATTCAGAACTGGCTCCTATACATTTCTATGATTATAGATTTTCACGGTTAACTGAGTTAAGCATACCATGCTACATACTCGCTCCGGCCTTAAATATAAGAAAAAAGATACATGGATTTGCTTATATTTAAGACCGGAGAAAGTATTATTTAACTTGTTGAATTTTCAAATGAAAATTTTATAATCATTTCTCTTTTCCTCCAAGCCTATTCATCCATACATACATTAAGGACCAATTTTAAAATGCACGGATTGTAGTTATGTGATGCTGAAGAACAAAATGAGGTACATAAGCAATAACTCAGAAACATTGAACCAACCTGAATGAAAGGGATGGGAAGTTCACAGAAGAATGTAACTAAACTGGTCAAAACTTTCAAGACTTGTATTGAAGCTACTTTGGTTTATATAACACAAGTCAAAAGTTGGTGCTAAGCTGAAAGAATAAATGTAGAAAAATAAGCTGTGAACTCATATACCACACATGTCACTGTCATGAATAGCTAGAAAATTTAAATAAGTAATAACAGGTTAATGTTTAACCATGACTAACAACTTATGAAAACTCACAAATTAAGGTTTTCTTGTAGCTCTTCAACTATTTACTTGATATGAAGAATGGTTAGGACTGAGAGGATATATATAGTGTGAGAAGGAGCAAAGGTTACTAGCAGCAGGAAATAATCATTATTAGTGTTATCATTATTATAATAAATTATTAAATCATAAGCCAAATTGTAATTGTTGTGCTTAATCAACCTAGTAGTCCAAAAAGTCAAAACAGAAGGAAATTAGACTTTGGATAATCACACCTAACAATTCCACTTACACTTTATCTTGGATTCTCATTCCAAATTTGGAGGTTAATTTAATCAGTAGAAAAACTTGACGGATATCTGATTAACTTAGTTAACACCAACTTTCTTGATATTGTACATACAGAATAAGTAATTCCAAAGATATACAAACATTAACATTTCATTTTAAGGACATTGATAACAAATTTTCCAAAATCGTATGTTTGTGACTAGGAAAAACAGGTCTAATGTAAGCACCAGTGCATCAATCAAAAACAGGTCTAATGTAAGTGTCACATCTGTTTATGTTGATATTTAGAAATAATAATCCAGCTTCTACATGAAGTATGTGAATCGCGTTAAAAGATTAAAAATGAATCGAACTGTTAAACCCTAATATCGTTCTTCTATTTTATGAATAACCATCTACAAGTTTCCTCCTTCAGGAGATAGTCATGACCAAGGTTCGGACTCTGAAAACTAACATAACCACCGACTAACTAACATTTGTCTATAAAAGAATCTCTCTCTAAATTGATTTGTTTTTGGCAATATTTGATTCGGGTCCACTTGGGAATACCCTTTCCTCAGAAAGATTTGTTTTTCACAAGGAATGAACCAGGGACCACTCGCTTAAGATTACCATCTACAAATTCACCCTAAACAAACATAGTAAGGTGCCAATATGCCAACTTGTTTCAGTTAAACCTTAATAATGTCCTAAGAAAGAACAAATTCGACCTAGAAATACAAACAAAAACAAAAATCCCAATTGACCCATCAACAACAATCCTCAACAAGACAGCCATAATTAGTCTAAGTTTGGAAAACACCAAAATCATGGCGGGTCAGAATGCTATACACTTATCTGCAAAAATTCACCATTGGAGAGCTCTAAAGTCTCGGTAAGAGTCATCCACCGCTCAACCCAATTCTCAGCAGCATCGACATTTCTGATTGAAGGTGTGTCTGGTGTCCAACACATCGGATAGCACTTTAGTGTCTTTGGGTGCCTTTAGTTCATTTTAGATGAGAGAAAATGTTGATGAATGATTAAAATAAATGATTTAGATGAACTAAAGGCACCCAAAGGCACCAAAGCCAAAGACACTGAAGTGTCATCCCAACACATGTTAGTGCTTGACACTGACACGACACAGATACAAGTCATTACATTCAATTATGTCATTTTGTCAAATAACTACTGATGTTAATATATCAGTGTTTGTGTCGGTGTCCCATAAAACACATGGTTTAAATACGTTTAAATTGACACTGGGATTTTCAAAATCACAATAATCTCGTGATTTTGTTGAAGCTACAAAATGTAACTATTGTCAAAATTGCGATGGTTCATGATTCTGACCATCGAACCGTAATCCAAACATGCATCAACATATATCATTCAATAAAAATAATACCAATTAAAATATAGTATCAAAGATTATCGTTAACGTGGTGCTACACCATTTGCTTTTTAGTTTCACACTTTATAAGAGCACTACACAACAAACACAAATTGCACTTTTTTTCCTTTTTAACAAAACAAGACAGAACCCAAATTTGAACTTTTCCAAACAACCAAGAACCACTAAACGTCAATTAAAAAATGATTCAATTTTGAAAGAATAAAGTCAAAACCTAACTATAGACTCAAAACTCACCTCTCTTTTTCCTATGCTTCTCATGCAAACCATTGATAGTGCAAGATTCCAACAATCTAAACCTTTCATAATTTCAACAAATTAAAACGTTAGAATAATTAAAAAAATCAATAAACAACACATCAAAGAGGAAAAAAAAAGAAAGATACGCATTGTTGTACTATATGCACATGTAATAGAATACCATGTAACAGTTTTAGCTTCGTTTTCAATTCTCCACGTTCGATGGTTGTCGTGAGTCTTTGAAGAAATTTTTATACTGTGAAACATTTCTAAACCATTAATAGGATTGATAAGTGACACTAAATTAAAGAAACCAATATTGTGTCCTGGTTCGATGAATCTGAATTGTGTTAGCAATTTTGCCAGCTTGTGCTTTCTTGCCCAGAAAAATAAGGCAATGTGTGACATTGCATTGACCACTAAAAAATGGAAATTTTTCATAAAAATCAATTTTGACTTCTATGCTCAAAATTGAACTAATCCCGCAAACACCCCTAATATACACTATTCACATAACTTATTTTGATCACGTATTTTTTTAACTAATATACAGATACAAATGTTAACATGTAAAATGTTTTTCAATTTATCTCAATGAATATTTTCAAAATATTAAATTTTACATGTTTTTTAACATAAATATTAAAGATAGAGATTAATTAGAATAGATTGACAGTGTAAAACAATTTTATACTGCCAATCAATTAAAATCACTAAATTAGACACGTCAGCTTAATGCTAAAATAGAAAAAGATCAAATAAAATCTTTTTCAATAAATGTCTTCTACTCATGATTTTATTTATTTTTTAATTTAGGCATTTGAGGTTGCCATTTCCATATGTGTTATGATACTGCATCCTTTCATCCTTCCAAAACTAGTTTTCATAAAGTTTGAAGGAGACCGTGACGATTTGAAGAAAAAAGAAAATCATGAACATCTCTATCTCCTCCCACACCAACTGCTTCATTACATAACAAAAATATATCTCATGAGAAAACCAAACAAAATCATCAAAATCATTCATCAACAAACAAAAATAATTAACCCCTAATCAATAATAATAATATTTTTTAGGGTTCCTGGTGGAATGAATGTAGGGAAAGGGGCTAGACAAATTAAAGTATCATATTTATTGTTTGATGCAATTCAAATAAAATTAATGTATGTTTGCTTTCTTCCGACAAAAATTGATTTTAAATTAGGGTTAATTAAGTTTTTAGTCCCTATAAATATTCACAGTTTTGTTTTTAGTCCCTACAAAATAAAATCACACTTTTTAGTCCCTGTGACATTTTCCTTAAGCATTTTAGGGACCAAAACTGTTGATGGAAATTTTTGACAGGGACTAAAAGTGCTGATGGAAAAATTTATAGGGACTAAAAATGCT